>Ga0080004_1190235_pt1 | contig 88244 bp, 50 predicted proteins | sample WasSprMetagenome_FD_69207 | JGI IMG/M metagenome (GOLD analysis project Ga0080004, IMG submission 69207) | Sulfidic aquatic microbial communities from Washburn Spring, Yellowstone National Park, USA - WS (SPADES assembly) (version 2) | ecosystem: Environmental > Aquatic > Thermal springs > Hot...
CCTTCCGCTTTTTTGCGCACATCTATTTGTGGGAAAAGTTGAGCAATTAGCAATAATGCGTCCAAATCAACCCCATAGTATGTTGGGCTCAAATACTCGGAGATGCCGTTTTCCCATGTAAAAAGTAGCCAGTTGTCAAGCATTCCCTTGCCCAAGTCAATCAAACCTTTATCTCCGAGGCAGATGCCGAGTGCTAAGCAGTTCCAAGTCTTTTTCAAGTAAATGTTTGTGTAGCCCGGTCTTACCCTGTGCCGTTTGACACCTTCAGCACCAAATTGCATCAACCTAAGCAATCTTTCCCTTAACCTACTTGGCAACTTTTCGCCATGCCTCATCCAAATCAATGTGGCATCTTCCATGGAAAATTCAACAGCGTTGAAATCCTCTACTTTCTCAGCCTTGTAATACCAGCGAAAGTTGCCAAATGAAAGGCTATTTGAGTTGCGGTCCTGCATCTCCTCAGCTACGGCGAGTGCCTCGTCAGCCCTGTCTACCCACAGCCTGTCTGACAGCAGGTCGGCTTCGGCGCACCACAAAACAAATGAAAAAATTTCACGGCTACTTAGCAATCCATGCCTTTGACGAATCCGTTCCCACTGGGCTTCCATTCGTTTGAGGAAACTTACATGCTGTGCATGAGTTAGCGGTGGCGAGGTGTATACAAAATTGCCCCCAATGCCAAAGAGAAGCAGGAAAGCGACACCCAAGTTCGTTCACCTTTAAGTCGTATTGTGGTGCAGTTTTTACACTTCAAACCACTCGCGCTTATATGTGATCTTTTCGCCCTTTTCAATTGCCATTCTTGCCCCTATAGCTGTGACTGCTGCTGTCAATGCCTCTTTTACCCCGCAGGTGGGCTTCTTCCCCTCACGAATACACTTGAAGAACTCGCTCAAGGAGATGTAAAATGGATTCTTTGTCTCCGCTTCTGGTTTTTCAGTTGGTTTGAACCCTTTTTCAAGCTGTGCTGCATACTTTGATGCTTCGGGGTCGAGCACGATCCCAAGCGTATCGCCAAGCTGTTCTTTTCTTGCATAGATTTCCCAACCGAATTCAGGTGCATCAGCTTCCTTGAACCAAAGTCCGAGGCGTTCCTTTGAAAACCACATAGCGCCCATAGTCCCAAGAATAAGCTCGTAATTCTGTTCGTAGCTACAGCCAAGTGTTGCAGTGTATGTTACCCTGACACCGTTCGGATATTCAAACAAAACATGGACATTATCAGGCACTTCCCTGCCGTCCTTCCAAACATCAATCCCTCCATCTCCAACTACTGCCATTGGCAAGGCGTTCAAAAACCAGTTTATGACATCAAGTTGGTGCGAACCATACTCAACCACCAACCCGCCGGATGTATCTCTGTAAAGGCGCCAGTTAAGCAACCGTTCGTATTTTGCATCGGACACAGGACGGCGAAGCGAGTCTTTACGGTGGTAATGAGCTCTTGCTTGCACTGGTTGACCTATTGCCCCACCCCTGATGAACTTTAAAGCATGCTTGTAAAGTGGGTTGGTGCGCCTTTGATGCCCAACTTGAAAAACCTTCTGGCTTGCCATCGCTACTTTCGCCATCTGTTTGCATTCTTCGATTTCGTTTGACAGCGGGGCTTCGCAATATACATCTTTGCCTGCCTGTAGCGCATCAATCGAGATAGCCACATGCGTAGCGGTTGGCGTGGCGACAATAACAGCTTGCATGTCTTTCTCACGCTCAAGCATTTGCCTGTAATCTGAATATGCATTCACGGTCTTCCCAAGCGCTTTTACGGCTCTTTCAAGGTTCGGCTGATATATGTCACACAGCGCTACAACTTCAACATCATCCATGCGCATCAATTCCCTAAGCAGGGTCCTACCATGAATGCCTGTCCCAATGACACCGCATCTTATGCGCTCACCCTTCCCTTCGCGCTTAGTTTCCTCCTGAGCTTCGGCATACAGTGATGTGAGCGTAAACACTGTCACACTGCTCACCACAAACTCTCGCCTTGTCATGATGATGTGTCACCTCCTACAGTGTCCGAAGTGCGGTTTTTCAGTCGATGTATCTCAGCAAGCCCTTCAAGACCAAACGAGAGCACCTCAACTCCGCTACCATCACGAATAAGCAAGATCGCTCCTCTACTTTCGTAAAGCTCGCAGTGGCTTTTAACACCATCTACACCGAGCAGGAGAAAAGCCGTTGAGAGCGCATCAGCATCAGTTGCGCTCCCGCAAATCGCGTAAGCTCGTAGCACTTCGCTGCTTTCAGCGTCTTCAGCATTTCCTATGCGGTTTGGGGCGCGCGGATCAACGATGTGAGCCATCTTGCCGCTCACTGAATTGATGCACCATTCAGAAACCCCGACAGCTACGCCGTCGCATAGCTCAACAACTGCTAAGCGCTCTGATGGCTTTGCTGGGTTAGTCACTCCGATGCGCCATGCATTCTCATTCGGTAGCTTCCCGAAAGCACGCATTGAGCTTTTCCCACCGTGCACAAAGAAACAATCAACACCTGCTTCAAGCAACCTGCTCGCTACAACATCGACAGCATATCCTTTTGCGATGCCACATAAATCAATTGCGATGCCTTCCTTCAAGAACCTCACAGTCATAGCATCATCGTCCAACTGCAACCAGTTCAAGCCCACCAGTGCGTCTTGTTCAGTCTCCGTTCCATACAGCTTTGTGGATGTGTCACTGTGACTTCCCCATCGCTTTCTGGTTAGCGTTAGAGCGCCGACGGTGATATCAAATGCGCCGTCCGTTTCAATGCCTATCTTAACAGCTCGCTTGAGTAACCAAAACAATTGAGGCTCAACTTTAACTGGACGATGGTATGCATGACGGTTTATATCGCTCAAGTGACTGTCGGCGATGAATGGGCTAAGTTGCAACTCTAACTGCTCAACTTCCTCAAGCGCTCTCTCAAGAACTGCCCTAAGATACGCTTCATCGTCGCCGAGGGCGACGACCTCAAACTTACACGCCATAGCTATACGGCTTGCCGTAACGATACCCATCACAACGCACCTTTCGCCGTCTCGTGAGAGCTTGCCTGCCTTCAAACCATGTTACGAGACCACTTGCTGTCTCTGTGGGTCAAACTTCATCACTTTATCTTGCCTGTAAGAGATCTCCGCAAGCCCGACTGCGACCATTACCTTGTATGCGAGTTCAACATCGCAGTTTGGCTTCCCTCTCGTGCGCACACATTCGAAGAAGTTTTTGTGGTGTGCAGCGACGCTATCTGGGGTGGGTTCAACCGAGACCTCTTCCGCTTCCCTTTCCTCAGCGTATGGGCGAGTTGGGCGGATGACGATTTTGTTGCCACTTATCTCCATCGTTGCTTCATGCCCTCTTATGACCGTTGGAACACCAACTTCGTTCGCCATTGATGAAACGATCACAACATTGTAATTGCCCGGATACTCAACAATCATGTGGTAGGTGTCTGGAACCTCTCTATCCTTGTGCACATAAATTCCACCGCTTGCAACCACTCTCGTTGGGAACTCAGCGCCGATTGCCAATAGCAATGTGTTGAGCACATGCGGGAAGAGGTCTGTGCCTATACCTCCAGAATAGTCCCAGAACTTGCGCCACCTGAAAAATCTCTCTGGATCCCAAGGGCGCTTTGGGGCTGGTCCAAGGAAGGCATCCCAATCAAGGTTGACACCCGGTTTCGCATCGGGGTCTATTGGGTAGTTCCACTCGCCTTCCTTTGAGTTCCTGCAGTAGCTGGCTTGCGCCCAAACAATTTTCCCAAGCTTGCCTTGCTTGATCAACTCAGCAGCCTTGTGCCATACATTCTCCGAGCAACCCTGAGAACCAACCTGCACGACCCTCTTTGTTCTGAGCGCTGTCTCATACACTTGCTTGGCTTCCTCAAAGTATCTTGTGAAAGGCTTTTCAAGGTAGATATCCTTTTCAGCTTCCATCGCATCTATTGCCATGCGCGCATGCCAGTGCTCTGGCGTCGCTATCCAGACAACATCGACATCGCTCCACTCAAGCAACTTGCGGTAATCTTTGAATGGCTTTGCACCAGATATGTTGACAGCGTTATTGAGCCTCTTCTCGTAGATGTCGCATACCGCTATAACTTGAATGTTCTCAGAACCGCTCTTTGAAGCTTCAACGAGCTTCCTCAAGTGATGTGTGCCCATACCTCCACAACCGATTACGCCAACATTGATCCTATCGTTAGCTCCAATCACCCTCCCGGGACCTGCAAGAGCGTAGTTGCTACTCTTCTTCCACCCAGATGCTGCTACACCCGCAGCAACTGCTGCACCTACCCGGATGAAATCACGCCTCGTGATCTCCTTATTGCCACCTTGCATGCTGACCAACACCTCCTCTGCAGATGTTTGTAGCGCAGACAGTCACCATTAATTATGACTTAAGCCGTTGTTGCTTCCTCAGTTGAATTAGAGGCAACATCCGCGCTTCCGTTTGCAATAGCCCAACTACCGTGCATGTTGTTAGAGACAGCCAACGCCTGCAATTTCGTGGCAACCGCCAATGCTATAATGTGCTATTGGCATTTCGAAGCATCAAAGCCACCCCGTAAAAGTTCAGTGGTAGCTGTTTATGGTCTTCAGTGCGAAATAACCAACCGCCGATGGAGGTGCTGGAATGGAGCGAAGCGATGGCGACTTGGGTCAGCCCAACCGATGGCTCGATGCCTGTGATATGGCTTTGCTTAACAGGGCTCAGTTGGGATTACCCATTGAGAGGAAGCCGTTTGATGCGCTTGGGAAGGAACTCCAAATGGGCGAGGATGAAGTCTTAGAAAGGCTTGAGCGCTTAAAGCGCATCGGGATTGTGAGAAGTGTGAGTGCATCTTTCGATGCATCAAGGCTTGGCTATAGAAGTGTGCTTGTTGCTTTCTCGGTTGAAAGTGAGCACCTGACTGATGTCGCAATGGTTATAAGCTCTCTGCCGTTCGTCAGCCACAACTATGAGCGCGATGCCGAATTCAACCTCTGGTTCACGATCACCCTCCCGTGCAAAATAGATATGAAGGCTGAAGTTGCAAAGCTCGCCCTTGAATGCGGTGTGAACAGGTGGTTGTTCCTTCCGACCTTACGCGCATTCAAGGTGGGTGTGGCGTTGGATGCGTCGTTACGCCTCGGAAACATTTTCGAAAAGAGCGAAGAGCCACCAATGCCAAAGCGCGATCTCACCGAGGAAGACATAGCCTGCATACGCATACTGCAAGAGGAGTTGCCGCTCACAAGCGCCCCCTTTGACGAACTCGCAAAAGCATATGGGAAGGACGGAGGGTGGCTCATTGATCGTGCTAAGGTCCTCCTTAGCGAAGGTCGGTTGAAACGGGTGGCTGTTTTTGTTAACCATAGGAAGCTCGGCTATAGTGCAAACGCACTTGTTTTGTGGGCTGTCCCAGATGAAGAGGTTGAAGGGGTTGGCAAGAGCCTCGCCACGCTGAAACAAGTCAGCCATTGTTACCATCGCCCTGCATATCCAGAGTGGCAGTTCTCAATCTATGCTGTGTTTCATAGCGTTGATGAAAAGGGCTTGCAAAATGTTGTTGATGAGGCAGTAGATATCGTTGGGGATTACAAATGGAGGATGCTCCTTTCGGTGCGCGAGTTTAAGAAAGCGAAAGTGAAGCTCTTCATATAGCCCGTTGTGGAAGGTGAGAAGCGATGAAGATGATCCACGCCATCATACGCCCTCACAAGCTCCACGAGGTGAAGGAAGCCCTTGAGGAGATAGGCATAACTGGGATGACGGTCACAGAAGTGCGAGGCGCAGGGAAACAGAGGGGAATAGTTGAGCGCTACAGGGGAGCAGAATACACCATAGACCTCATATCAAAGGTGAAGCTTGAGATAGTCGTTAGAGATGACCAAGTGGAGGAAGTGATCGATGCCATCATACGAGCAGCGCGCACGGGAGAAATAGGCGACGGTAAAATATTTGTCACACCAGTTGAGGAAGCCGTCAGGGTGCGCACTGGCGACAGGGGAGTTGATGCAATTTCGTAACTTGTGAGGTTACCAATATGGATGACGAGTTTGAGCGCTTCAGAAACGAGGTCAAAGATATAGCGAGCGATTGGAGAAACGCCACCTTGAGGATAAAGCCATCGGAAGTAAGCGGACTTAAGTTATGCTACGAACTCTCAACTGGCTTGGACAACATCATAAGAAGGATCTACGAAATCTCCTTCAACTTGGCTCTTGAAGTTGCGGGCGAGCATTACAGGGCTGATGAAACCGAGATAGCAATCGTTGCGACAGGGAGCTACGGCAGAAGACACTTTTGCCCCTTCTCAGATGTTGATATCGCTTTCATACCATCGGAACAAGATAACCCATTCGTTGATGCGCTAATAAAACACGCTTTCAGGTTGCTCATATCAGCTATTAGCGATGCCACCGATCTGCGCCTCGGTTACGCCTACAGACCACTTGAGGATATTCCAAACTTGGACAGCGTCACGAAAACAGCCCTATTGGATGCACGCTTGGTCTCTGGTAGCGAAAGGCTCTACAAAGAACTGCTCAACCAACTCTACGAAACAATCGATGTTGTGGCATTCGTGTGTGACAAAGTGGCGGAACGCTCATCGGCACGCGAATCAGTGATCTACTCAACCGAACCAAACATAAAGCTGGGCACAGGGATGTTGCGTGACGCTCTTCAAACCCTGTGGTTGCTTTCCGTCGTAAACAAACTGCATCCGCCGGTGCCGAAGAAGCTCTGCGATGCTGGAGTGCTACAAAGGAACGAAGCGAAGATGCTCGAAGAGGCGATTGACTTCTACTTGAAGGTGCGCAACTGGCTCCACACACACTGCGGTAGGAGAGAAGAAGTGTTGCTCCGTGAATACCAAGCACAGATAGCGCATGACTTCGGATTTGAAGGTGACGAGAAGAGCAGGATCAACGCTTTCTTCGAGCGCCTCTATGGATATGCTGAGGCTGTGAACTCGCTTGCGAGGGGTGTCGAGGAGACTGCGCTTGAAATGAAAGTTGAGGTTGATGAGCACTTCTACGCAGAACACAAACAGCTATACGCAAAGGGAGAGGATGCACTGCTAAGGAAGCCAAAGCTTTTGCTTGTAGCTTTCCAACACGCACAACGATACAGATTGAAGCTCTCGCACGAGCTTAAAAGCAAGATAAGGTATGCGGTGTCCAACGCTGGCAACGCGCTATTGAAAGTCAACGGGTGTGGCAAGGAGTTGATGAGGATACTCGAACAGCCGTTGCATCAGGACACAATCAAAGAGATGGTGGAGCTTGGTGTGCTTCAGGCTTTCATTCCAGAGCTTGAGAGGGCGATGAAGTTCGTGCCGAGCAACAGGGCTCATGAGCTTACGGTCGGCGCACATTGTGTCCGCACACTGATGAATTTGATCGAACTTGAGTTGAAGAGCACAAACTCAGAAACGCTCATGGGGGAGGTTTGGAAGGAAGTAACTGACAAGGGAATCTTGCGCCTCTCCGCTTTGCTACATGACCTTGGGAAAGTTGTTTCGGAAGATGAGCGAGGACATTGTGAAGCTGGTGCTTCAATCGCTTCGGAAGTAGCCGAGGCTATGGGACTTGACTTGGAGAGCAAAAACTTGGTTGTCTCACTCGTTAGAAACCACATGCTACTTTTGAGGACGGCACGCCTGCATGACATACAGGACGAAAGCGTCCTATCAAAGCTCGCAAACGAAATACGAGATGTTAGCATGCTCAGAATGCTCTACTTGCTCTCGTATGCGGATGCGCAGGCTGTCAGCAAACAGACATTCACAGAACTTGAGAAGGAACTGCTTGACATGCTTTTCATCAACCTGCACCGCTACATGGCGCAACGAACCGAGGTCAGCGTGCCAACCGATGTGAGCGAACAATGGTCACATCTCTCATGGCGACTGAAGAAGCGTGGTCTGACTCAAAAGCAACTCGAGATAGCCACATCTCTCTTTCCGCCCGGCTACTTGCTAAACATGCCACTTGAAGTAATCGCCGAACGCTTGCAAATGGTTGAAAGATTGTTTGAGACACAAAAGCCGGTCATAGTCCTGCACAACGAGAAAGGCGCTGACTTTTCCGAACTCTCAATCTGCACATACGATGACCCAACTCCGGGCTTGCTAAGCAAGATATGTGGCGTGCTCTATGCAAAAGATGTGGACATACGAACGGCGCATGTGCTGACTGCGAGCATGTCAACGAGTTACGGTAAGAGGGACATCGTCCTTGACACTTTGTATATACGCACAAGGTATGGGCAAGTGAGCGATGCTAAGGCAAGACAAACTCGTGAGACACTCGAGAGGGTGTTGAGTGGCGAAATAAGCGTTGACGAAGTGCTCACGGAGGCTGGCTTTGAAACGGATTTCCCGGTCAATGTCCTTCACCTTTCAATAAGCAATGCCATATCAAAGGGGTGCACGGTCATCCACATCAAAGCCGATGACAGGAGAGGGCTTCTGTTCCGCATAACAAAAGCTATATCCTCACTCGGCTTGGACATCCTGATGGCTAAGATAAACACATGGCGTGATGTGGCTGAAGACTCGTTCTATGTCGTCGTAAGAGGCGGTGGGAAGATACCAGATGATGCACTAAGATGGTTTGAGACGGAACTCATGAAGAGGCTGACGGGAAGATGAATGAGAAGGTCGAAGTGAACGCACCACAGCAAAATGCGAGTGCCCTCGCAGGCATCCTGCTCTCAAAAGTGAGACGAAACAAAGCCGAGGAGCTCCTCAAGGCTTTCGCGCACATCGCTGAAGATGTGGAACTCTCCATCATGCTCATGCCAATCGCAGACGAATTTGCCGATGCGCTCTCTGAAGCGCCAGATGTGGCGATGGCGTTGGTCAACTTCAGGCGACTATGCGATGTTGTCGGAAAGACCCATTTGCTCAAATGGCTTAGCGAGGATAAAGGGATGTTGCATGCCCTTTTGAAAATTCTTGGGACAAGCAATTACGCAGCTGATACGCTTCACCTCCACCCAGAATATCTAAGCACACTCTCGCCACTGCGAAAACTCGGAGAGCCTAAAGGCTTTTATGCTTTGATGAACGAGGCGAAAGATGCAACGAGAGCCTTTAGAGAGATGAAGCGGAAGTGGGGTAGCCTAAGAAGGTTCAGGCAGAAAGAAACACTGCGCATAATATCTGCTGATGTGCTCGGGATGATGAGCTACGAAAATGTTGTAGCCGAATTGAGCGATCTGGCTGAAGCGGTTGTGAGAACGGCTCTTGATTTAGCCATTGAGCAAATCGGATTGAGTTCAACACAGGAGAGGTGTGGCTTCCTCGTCATCGCTCTCGGGAAGTTAGGTGGGTTGGAACTCAACTACAGTTCCGACATAGATCTCATGTTCACATTCGATGAGGACATGCTACTCAGGAATGTGCCCGATGCCAAAACAGATGGAAGGCGGAAAGGTGAACTGGCTTCACAGATTGCGACGAAGTTAGCTTCCGCCCTCACATCTGGATTATCCGATGTAACCGAGTATGGATACGCATACAGAGTTGACTTACGCCTGCGCCCATATGGTCAAAGTGGTCCGATGGTGCTTAGGTGGGATGCAATGATAAGCTACTACGAGTCATGGGCGAGAAGTTGGGAGAGGATGGCTCTGCTGAAGGCAAGACCAATAGCAGGTGATGTTGCACTGGCGATGCGCTTTCTTCGCTTCGTGGACAGCTATGTTTACACAACACCGATTGAGAGTGACTCAATCTCCGCGCTCGTGGAAGTGAAGAAGCACAGTGAGGAGTTGGCTGAAGCTACGGCATCGTTAGGACATGTTAAAGCTGGGAGGGGCGGGATAAGGGATGTTGAATTCGTCGTCCAACTGCTACAACTCCTTTTCGGTGGCAAGTGTGAGAGCCTAAGGACGCCAAACACGACGAGGGCAATAGAAGCTCTGTTTGACTGTGGCTTGCTAACGCACGAGGAATGTGAAGAACTGAGGGAAGGATACATCTTCCTTAGAAAGCTTGAGCACATGCTCCAGATAGTTGAGCACCTGCCAATCCGTGAGCTACCAAAGAAAGCAGATGAGCTTGAAAAGCTGGCAAGGCGCATGGGCTTTGATGACGCAGATTCGCTCCTCTCCACCTACAGGACGCACACGAGAAATGTGCGCTCCATCTACGAGAAGGTCTTGAGGGACATTGAGAGCATATTCAGCAAGGTAGAGGAAGAGTCTGTCTTGCAAAGCATTTATGAAGGCGACTATGAGCGCATCATTGATTGGCTTTCACGCTGTGGGTTTAAGAAACCAAAAGAGGTTTTGAGAGTGTTGCGCCTCTTGACTGATGGTCCTGCAAGCGTTCCTCTGAGCTTCAGGGAAAGGATCGCTATGATGCATCTCCTGCCGAAGGTGATGGAAGTAGCTTCTAAAACGGTTAACCCAGATACTGCCATAATGCGCTTAGAGCAAATCGCAACTGCATTCGGAAACAGGGCAGCGTTCATATCCTCGCTGTGCTCAAACGATCTGGCGCTGGAGATGTTACTCAAATGCATCGCCTTCTCAGGATACCTGACGGAACTGATGATGCGCTACCCCGAATATGTGGAGGTTGTCCTGAGAGAACCGTTGAGCGATGTTGGTAGCTTATCCGCTATCAGCGCTGAGCTTGTGGATAGAGCTGTAAACGCAAAAACGGATGAGGAAACAAAGAGGCTTATCAGACGCTTCAAACACAGGGAAGTGCTGCGCATTGGCTTCAGCGAGCTCAATGGGTTGCTTAAAAGCAATCTGGCGACAACAATGCTAAGCGATGTCGCCGATGCCTGTGTTGAGGCTGCGTTGAGAAGGTCAATAGCGCTAATCGTTGGTGAGCCTATCAAGATGGTTGCCATCGGGTTCGGCGGGCTCGGTGCGAGGGAATTGCATTATGCATCGGACTTGGATTTGGCATTCGCCCACGACGCTGAACATGCTGTAGCATCGCAGGTAGCCACACATATGATCCACCTGCTTTCCGAGATCACTGACGACAACCTCGCATACAAGGTTGATGTGCGTTTGCGCCCTCAGCCATCTGGCGCGCTCTCGTGGTCAGCCAAAGCATGGTTGTCGGCGCTGAAGGATATTGAAGCATGGCAATTTCTTTCATTCCCGAGGATGAGAGCAGTCGCTGGCGACATCGAGATGGCACTCAAAATCATAAACACTGCATGGGATGAGATGGTGCGACAGTTTTCAAACACGAGTGTCCTCGGCGAACTGTTGAGGCTATGGCACAAGGCGAAAGAGGAGCATAAGCCACCAAGTGATGTGCTTGATCCGAAGTATGCTTTTGGTGGGCTGGTCGACATCCAGTTCGCTGTAACCCTTATACAGTTGGCTTACGGCTCAAAGGAAAATTCGCTCAGGCACTACAGCTACTCTCACGCCATCAAAACAGCCACCCAGCTATCGCTCTTGCCAGAAAACGATGCACTGGCATTGCTCGAAGGGCACGAGTTCATGAGGATGATGAAAGCGCTGATCACGCTGATCAAGTCACCGCAAGTGACACACATAAGTCTCAACGAGGCAGAGTTTGAACAACTCGCAATGCAAGTTACAGGGGAAGCATCTCCAGAGGTTGCTGTCCGAGAAGTGATGCAGAGGTGGGAGAGAACGACACAGAGGGCATGCGAAGCAGTGACGCGCACGATTGAGCATGTGGCTAAAATGGTAGCGTGAATTGCAACCATAAGCATAACCTCACGATCATTTTAAGTGAGCGCTTACACTCGAGGTGATGGATGATGAGGGATGGAAGGAGATGGATGGGTGTCCTCCTCTTACTGTTACTCCTGAACCACCGCGAGTTAAAGTGCCAACAGCAAACTGAGGCATTTGTGGACTTCAAGGTCGTTGGGAAAGTGAAGCCACCAGATGGGCAACTGAAGGGGTGGCAAATATGTGCCTCAACTTTGATCCATGCCGTGTTGCCGAAAGATCGCAAGGCGATCATCGGTATGACCAAAGTGAAGGAAGATGGCTCTTTTGAGCTTTCGGTTCGTGCGAAGCAAAACGAACCCATCTTTGTATGCGCATATTTCAACGGCGTGCTCTCATGCAACTCGGTCACTCCAATAAAAGCACCAAGCAAAAACAATGTGAGTGTTGAGCTCTCGCAGATGCACCTTGATGCACTTAGAAAATCCGTTGACTTCATCATCCTCAAGCCGGACGGGAGCGCACTTGGGAGGCGAGTGAAAGCTCACCTATACAACCTCTATGGCGAAGTAACAGCAAACACTGATGGGATGGTCTCAGACAGCGTTGGAAGGTTGCACATTGATTCCCTCCCAGCAGGGCTGTATGATATTTGGGTCGAATCTGTTGAGGGAGACGAAAATGGCAAAACATTCTCACGCTCGGTTTTTCGGTGTGTTGAGGTGACAGCCGGAGATGAAACACAAAGGGTTGAGCTTAAGCTGAGCCACTCATGCAGTGTTCGTGGTCGCCTCCTGTTTTACGATGGACGCCCTGCAGTCGGATGCACCGTCTCCGTTCAGAGTGGAACATTCCAAAGCCCGAGGCTGTTATACGGAAGCGAAATGGCTACATATGCTCATGGCGCAATCGATTGCTACTCAGAAACCGTTGTTAAAAGCGATGGGACATTCATCCTCACTGGCTTGACCGAAGGAACACACTGCCTTGATGTGCGCCTCAAAGGTGAGAAGCTACCACGATACACCTTGAGCGACATCACGGTTAAAGCAGGTTCAACAAGGGACATCGGCGAAATCAAATTGCCCGAAGGTGGATGGCAGTTCATGTTTGATGGACAGACGATCAAAGGATGGAAGGAAAGCGATTTCACCGGCAGGAACGAAGTTAGGGTTGAAAACGACAGGATAATCATGCTCACTGGAAACGACATGACAGGAATAACTTGGGTTGGTGAACTTCCGAGGATTGATTACGAGGTGACCCTGCAGGGGATGAGGGTTGATGGTTCTGATTTCTTCTGTGGGCTTACATTTCCAGTTGGCGATAGCCATTGCACATTAATACTCGGTGGATGGGGCGGTAGCGTCGTTGGTCTTTCATGCATAGATGGTTTGGATGCGTCACAGAATGAGACATCCACATCGATAGAATTCCAAAACAAGCGTTGGTATCGCGTCAGGGTAAGGGTGGCGAAGCGCAAGATTGAGGCATGGCTCGATTCAAGGAAGATAGTCGATGCAATCATAGAGGGCAGGAAGATTTCAATACGATGGGAGTGTGAGCCATCAATACCATTTGGCATAGCGACATGGCGCACAACGGGCGCCGTAAGAGACATACGAATACGGAAGTTGGAAGCGGATTAAGGGGGTGAGCGAGCATGGCTGAAAATGTTGATGGCGTTCATGCGGGCGGTGGTGAAATGACGAGGCGCGATTTCATTCGCAACGCTGTAGCTGTGGGAGCTTCAATAGGTGCGGTTGGCTTCCCGACGATCATCGTTAAACCACAGGCTAAAACATTTAAGATCGGACTCATCGGGTGTGGTGGCAGGGGCAGAGGCGCCTTAGTTGATGCGCTTGAGGCGGGCAAAATACTCGGCTTTGATGTGCGCATAGTGGCGCTTGCCGATTGGTTTCGTGAGAGAGCAATTGATGCAGGTAAAAGGTTTGGAGTGCCAGAGGAAAGATGTTTTGGTGGACCGAAAGCTTATGAAGCGCTCCTTGAGACGGATGTTGAGATAGTGTTACTTTGTGAGCCACCAGCCTTCCGCCCAATACACCTTGAAGCAGTTGTAAAGGCTGGCAAGCATGCCTTCATTGAAAAGCCATGCGCTGTTGACCCACCCGGGTGCAGGCGAGTTATCGCAGCAGCTGAGGAAGCTCAAAAGAAGGGCTTGGTGGTAACTGCTGGGACAGAGATGAGACACGACTTCAACTTCAGGCTCACCCATCAAGCTGTGGCAGTAGAGGGAGCATTTGGGAGGCTCTTTTACGGGCGAATAGCTTTCTGCATAGGGCACATGTTCAGAACACGCCCAATCAACCCAAAGACCATAGATGATGTTGTGCGCACATGGCAGGATTGGGTATGCCTCTCAGGTGATCACATCGTGGAACAGCACATCCATAACATAGACATCGCCAATTGGTTTGTCGGCAGACCACCGATAAGCGCTGTCGGCTTCGGTGGGAGGGCGAGAAGAAACGCAGGTGACCAATATGACTTCTTCAGCGTTGATTACGACTATGGTGATGGCGTCCACATACACTCAATGTGCAGGCAGATAAATGGCTGTTGGAATTGGGTCGGGCACGATTTCGTTTACGAGAAAGGAAGAACAAACGGTAGCGATTACCCAAAGCCAAAACAATCACCCATCCCACCAGACCTCCCTCAAGGTCCAAGCAGTCACCATCAAGAGCAGATTGATACGCTTTACTATGTTGCAAAGGGGATACCAGTGAACGAAGCTAAGGCGCTCGCTGAATCAACAGCGACAGCTATAATGGGGCGCATATCAGCATACACTGGTAAGCAAGTCTTTTGGGACGAGATAATGGGAGACCCTAAGAAGAACCCAGAGCTATACAACCTGACGCTGAAGCCAAGCGCCGAAGAGTTCATCAATGGAACTGCCGAACTGCCGAAAGAGAATGTAGTGGCCCTCCCGGGCTTCCCACCATAACGAACAACAATAAGAGCGGGGGTGATGCGATATGGCGGAAGCGGTTGACGCAGTTGAGGCGGAACGCAGAAGGAGGATGCAATGGTGGCACGAGGCTAAGTTTGGCATGTTCATCCACTGGGGTCTATACAGCGTCATAGGGAGACATGAATGGGTGATGGAACTCGAAGCGATACCGGTTGCCGAATACGAGCAGTTGACTAAGCTGTTTAAACCGAAGCCGAACCCAGCAGCCGAGTGGGCTCGCCTCGCCAAAAGGGCAGGCATGAAATACATGGTCATGACAACGAAGCACCATGAGGGCTTTTGCCTCTTCGATACGAAATACACAGACTATTGCGCTCCAAAGGTTTGCGGGCGCGACCTCGTCTTGGAGTTTGTTGAGGCTGCGCGTGCTGAAGGGCTTAGAGTCGGCTTCTACTACTCTTTGATGGATTGGCATCACCCCGATGGAGTTCGCTGTGCTTATGACGAGGAGGCAAGGAAACGCTTCGTTGAATACATTCACGGGCAAGTAAGGGAGCTGTGCTCAAACTACGGTAAGATTGACATCCTCTGGTATGATGTGCCGTGGCCTTTAAGCGCCGAGGGGTGGGAGTCGGAAAAGATGAACAAGATGGTGCGTGAACTCCAACCCGACATCATCATCAACAACCGCTCGGGCTTGCCAGAAGACTTTGACACGCCAGAGCAACACATACGCCCAAGCGTCGGGAGAGCATGGGAAGCTTGTATGACGATGAACGAGAGCTGGGGTTATCACAAAGCGGACGACGCATGGAAAACTCCAAAGCAGATATTGCGCAACTTGATAACATGCGCAAGGGACGGCGGTAATTACCTCCTCAACATAGGACCGATGGCTGACGGAACCGTTCCCGAAGAATCGGTGCGCATACTCGAAGCCGTTGGCGACTGGATGGCAAGGCATGGCGACACAATCTACGGAGCTGAGCCATGCGCCGTTAAAACTTCTGTGTTTGCTAACTTCACTCGCAAAGGCAATAAGCTTTTCGTGCATGTCTACTTCTGGCCCGGCTCTGAATGGGCGATTGGCGGGCTGAGGACAAAAGTGCTCTCTGCAAAGTTGCGTTCAACTGGGGAGGAAGTGAAGTTTGAGCAGAACGAGTTTAGAGTTCGCTTCAAGGGTTTGCCCGAGGAAGCCCCAGAGCAACCTATAACTGTCCTTGAACTTGAATGCGACGGTGAGCCAGTCCAAGACATGATGTTCGTCAGGCAGAACATGCCGAGGGGAAGAGCCTGAAGGGCGTCAAAGGCTGATGCTCGAAAGCGAGATGGCATGAAAACGAAAGGGGCTATGAGGGTGGAGTTGCCTATAACGCGTGAGGAGAATTACTTTCGCGCCATTGAGTTTCGTCACCCAGAGTGGATACCTGTGAGGGTGAGCTTGCTACCTGCCACTTGGATGCACTATAGAGAAGCCCTCGAAGAGATCGTCTTGAGGCATCCGCTCATCTTTGGCGAATACAAGAAGGGTAGTAAAAACTTTGACGAAGTTAGTGGCACTTATCGTGCTGGGGAACATGTGGATGAGTGGGGATGCGTTTGGAAGAACATACGAGACGGGCTTGAAGCGTTCGTAGTCTATCACCCACTTGAGGACTGGGGTGCCCTTGAGAGATACCGTCCGCCAGAACCGAATGCAGATTCGCTACCTCATGGGTTCATGTTCCTTCGCCTGACCTACTTGAGAGGCTTCGAGAATTTGATGATAGACTTCGCCGAAGAACCACCACAGCTCCATAAGCTCATTGATATGGTGCTCTCATACAACCTCGCCGTCGTTGAACGCATCCTGTCACGCAACCCGAAGATAGTCTACTTTGGTGATGACTTGGGGATGCAAGACAGACTGCCATTCAGACCCGCTCACTTTCGCAAGTATTTGAAGCCGTGCTATGAAAGGATTTTCAAGCGCTGTAGGGAGGCAGGCGCGCATGTCTACTTCCACAGCGACGGACACATCGTCGAGATAATCCAAGACCTCATAGAGTGCGGAATAAGTGTCCTCAATCCACAGGTGAGGGCTAACGGGTTGGACGAACTCGTTAGGGAGTGCAAAGGTAAGGTCTGCGTTGACCTTGACTTGGACAGGCAAATGTTTCCTTTGTGCTCGCCAAAGGATATTGAAGAGCACATCAGGGAGGCTGTGATGAAGCTTGGCTCGCCTGAGGGTGGTTTGATGCTGTGTGCGGAAGTTGGACCAGATGTGCCACTTAGCAACATTGAGGCGATATGCGATGCCCTTGAGCGATACATGTTCTTTTACACGCAACGCTGAGGATGGGAACCCATCTTAGGAGGTGAGGAGGAGATGGCGAGGGTGCCAATCATAGCTGGCAACTGGAAAATGAATTGCACCATCTCGGAGGCTGTTAGTTTGGTTGAGGGCATAAAGGCGCTCATCAGCGATATAACGCCTGAGCAAGTTGAGGTAGTTGTGTGTCCACCTTTCACAGCGCTTTTGAGGGTAGCACAACTCATTGAAGGAACTCACATACGCCTCGGTGCTCAAGACACATTCTGGAAAGATAAGGGCGCATACACAGGTCAGATATCTCCGCTCATGCTCAAGGATGTCGGATGCGCATATGTTATCATCGGGCACTCGGAGAGAAGAGGCAGGTTCGGCACTACAGACCCAGAGATGACGGAAGAGATGCTTAAGCTGTTTGGCGAGAACGATGCGACAGTCAACAGAAAGACAATAGCTGCGCTCTCACACGGTTTGAAGCCAATCGTTTGTGTCGGGGAAACACTCACCGAAAGGGAGAAGGGGCTCACCGATGAGGTTGTGCGCAAACAGCTTATCGGGGCACTCTCGTCTGTGACTAAGGAGATGGTTAGGAACATCACAATCGCCTATGAGCCAGTTTGGGCTATAGGGACTGGGGTTGTATGCGATGCACCCGAGGCTAACAGAGTCATCGGGATGATTCGCAACACCATCAGGGAGATGTATGACGAAGAGACCGCCGAGGCTGTTCGGATACAATATGGCGGTAGCATCACTCCAGACAACATTGAGGAGCTTATGCTTCAACCGCAAATTGATGGCGGGCTTGTAGGTGGAGCCAGCCTTCGCCCAGACTCGTTCTCAACCATAGTGCGAAAAACGCTCGAAGCGAAACGGCGTTTAGGATGAAGAGGCTATGATGTAGTCTCTTCCTCACAGCGCACAACGAACACATTGACGATGAAGTCGTGGAAGGCTTGCCTTGATGGCGTAGTTAAAAGGCTTGCTATGTTTATGAGGGCACACGGAAACATTAGCGTGACAAACACTATCTCTCGTATCAAGACCCTGAAGAAAGATGGTAGCATGCCAGACTCGTTGACGATGTAAAGCTTGAAAAGCGATTTACCCATCGTCTGTCCCCACCACCAATGCGATATGAGCCGATAAAGGAAGAAGCCCCCAACAACGACAATCCAAATGTAGCGTTGCAAGTTCTCATCGCTGACAACCCATCTGTCTGGACCGTAAAGCGAGCTCATCACGATTTGCCCAAGCCCCCATGTCCCCACAGCGATGATGTATAGCGTCGGTATCAGCACAACGAGGTCAACCACGAAAGCAAGTGAACGAAGGATTAGGCTTGCAGGTTCGCCAACTGAAAGCACCTTCTCTGGGACTTCAGCGACCGTGGAGCTATAAGGCTGAGGAGGGCTCGGGAGATTTGGAGTGCTTGAAGATTGATTTGCAGGGGTGTGTTGTTGTGGTGTGGGTTGCTGTTTAACCGCAGATGGTGGGCTTATGCGTTGCCTATGAGATGGCATATGTTGTTGTGAGGTTGCCGGGCGCGGTGGTGACACCTTAAGTGGCAGTTTGTTCTCAAACGCAAGTTTCATTTCCCTAACACTTTTGAAGCGCTCATCTGGGCGAACTCGCAGAGCAATCCATATCGCTTTATCGATGTGCGGTGGCACATTCGGGTTGATTGAGCGGACTGGGATAAGCTTATCAGTTGCCCCAGCTACCCTCTCGGTTGCTTCTGGAGGTATGACACCTGTGAGCATGAAATAAAATGTTGCACCAAGCGCATAGATGTCGCTCCTTTGATCCGTAGTCCCATGCCCGTATTGCTCTATAGGAGAAAAGCCGGGTGAGACAGCCCTCGCTCCGGCTTGTGTTTTCTGACCTGACCTGTATACTTTGGCGATGCCGAAATCAACGAGCACAGGCTCACCGTTTGGAGTTAGCTTAATGTTTGACGGCTTGATGTCGCGGTGGATCACAGGCGGGTCTTGCTCATGCAGGTATTGCACAGCTGCCATTATCTTCTCGGCGATGCTTAAAGCCTTGTTAACCGCCAAAGGACCATTCTTCTGAACCAGCGTTTGCAAATCCTCACCGGGGATGTAGTCCATGATTATATATTGTCTGCCGTTGCGCTCAACGAAGTAATCTTTGACTCTGGGCAAGTTTGGGTGACGCAGTTTCATCAATATTTGGGCTTCGCTCACAAACTGTTGTTGCGCCTCTGGCGACTGGTCAAGGTTCTCCTTCACAGCTACGGGCGCATCGTTCATCCTCGAATCAAACGCAAGGTAAACTGCACCCATGCCACCGCACCCAAGAACACGCACCACTTTGTAGCGCCCTTTGAGCATCGTCCCAAACCCAAGCAACCCTCTGAGCCGTGTCCCACAGCGCACACAGTAGCGAGCTCTATAGGAGTTATCCGCACTGCATGAGGGACACATCTGCATTCGGTGGGTCGCTCGATCCATTACATCCTTCACTCCTGCTCAAAACGCATCTCAACTTCACCGATGCGTATAACATAGCCGTTACGAATCACATTCTCACCTGTGCGCCTCCCGTTCACGAATATGCCCTTCTTGGTCAAATCCTTGATGACCCATTCATCTCTCCAACGCTCTATAAGCGCATGTTCTTCTGAAACCGTTTCATAGCCGTGAAAGCTCTCGTCAATGCGTATGTCACATGAAGCGCCTGTCCCAATCTTCGCCCTGTCACGCTCAACGCGAATTGTTCTACCGTCGCTCAATCGCAAAACGAAACGATGTGCAACAGCTTGTTCAACTGCTTTAACTTCTTTAGCCTCTTCAGCCTCGCCAGTGTGCACCGTTGCTGTTTGCGTTTCTAACATATCACCGCCTTCATCCCCTTTGGCTTCGTAGCCCGCTTCATCAAACTCTGTAGCTTTACCTTGCGCTTCGCTGTGAAGCCTGAAGAGTTTCTTCAAGGCATCGCTGAGGTATCGCCAAATCATCTCCTCTCACCTCTGGAGTGTGATCACAAGCGTTTAAGAACGAGGCTATGGTGAGCCTGTCCACTTACATTTTGTATCGTGGCAAGGCATCGTTTCAAGCCCCAACCACTTTGGAACAAGCGGGGCATCGTTATGTGTTCGGGAGGGGCAAATTAGCGTTTCAAGTGAGGGAGCAGAAGCTGGGTTGCATGTCCACCTTACTCAAGCCTTTCATTTCCTGCCCCAATTGAGCAACGCCTTGGCAGCGTTGTAGATTTTGAATGCGTTGGGCAAGATGGCTCTTTCAAGGTTTGGCGCACATGGTATTGGGACATCTTCAGCTGCTACTCGTAGGACAGGCGCATCAAGGTATTCAAAACAGTTCTCAACAACCTGACACATTATCTCAGCGCTTGCGCCGGCAAACTTGTTATCCTCGGCAACAACAACTGCCCTGCCAGTCTTCGTCACTGACTTCGCTATCGTTTCCGTGTCCATCGGTGATAGCGACCTTAGGTCAACCACTTCGGCGCTAATCCCTTCCTCTAAGAGCATCTCAGCTGCTTTCTCGCATTCGTGCACCATCCTCCCATAGCTTATTAGCGTTATGTCATCGCCTTCCCTTGCCACCCTTGCCTTCCCCAACTCAACTGTGTATGGTTCAGCGGGGACATTTCCGCGAAGACTGTAAAGCAACTTGCACTCGATGAAGATGACTGGGTTGTCATCTCTTATTGAGCTTATGAGCAACCCCTTTGCGTCGTATGGAGTTGCTGGGACAACCACTTTCACACCGGGCGTATGCATAAACCATGCTTCAAGTGTTTTTGAGTGAGTTGCCCCGTATGCTCGTCCACCACCCGCAGGACACCTTATGACCATCGGCACCTTCGCTTGCTCACCGTAGACATAGCGGAAGTTCGCAGCATGATTGACTATCGCATCCATAGCGAGGGTGATGAAGTCCATGAACATTATCTCAACTATGGGGCGAAGCCCAGCTAACGCAGCGCCAACCGCTATCCCGACAAAACTGTTTTCTGATATAGGCGTATCGATGACTCTGTGCGGTCCGAACTTCTCGAGCAAGCCTTTCGTCACACGAAACGCACCGCCATAAACAGCTATATCCTCACCGATGAGGATGACCGTCGGATCTCTTTCCATCTCTTGCTCAATCGCTTCCCTTATAGCCCAACTGAAATAGAGCTCCCTCTCATGAGCCTCTGTTTCACCCGCAAGAGCTTCCCCTTGTTTTGTTTTGGCATCGGCTTGACTATGCATTTATCAGGCTCACCCCGTTTTGCGTTTGATCACGCCTTAAGCAAACACCCCGCATGTCGCAAACCGCTCATCTGGTTCTGGGCTCTCTTGTGCAAACTCAATCGCCTCATCTATTTCCTTCCTTGCCGACCTGTGTATCTCATCGATTTCGCTCTGCGTAGCTATACCATTGCGGAGCAGGTATTGCTCAAACCGCATGATCGGATCCCTTTGTTGCCAGTCAATCTCCTCATCGCGGGTGCGATATTCTCTGTAGTCAGACTTTGAATGCCCGTAGTAACGATATGTCTTTGCCTCGATAAGCGTTGGACCACCACCTTCCCTTGCCTTCTCGGCAGCCCTCAAAACTGCCTCCCTGACAGCGAGCACATCATTCCCATCGACTATGACACCTTCAATTCCGTATGCTGAAGCCCTGATGGCTATGTCCTCAATTGGGAATGCGTAATCAAACGGAGTTGACATAGCATAGAGGTTGTTCTCGCACAGGTAGATGACTGGGAGTTTCCAAATCGCAGCCATGTTGAGCGACTCATGGAAGTAACCTGTGTTAACAGCCCCATCACCAAAGAAGCAAAGCGCAACTCTTTTTAGACCACGCAACTTAAATGCGAGTGCGACACCAGTGGCTACGGGTATGCCACCTCCTGTTATCCCATTTGAACCTATGAAGCCTATCTCGAAGCAAGCCATGTGCTGGCTTCCGCCGCGCCCGCCAACATAGCCAGTGCTCTTGCCGAATATCTCAGCCATGATGCGTTTTGGGTCACCGCCCTTAGCTATGAAGTGACCATGCCCACGATGATTGCTGGTTATAGCGTCGTCTGGGCGAAGCGCAGCACAGGCGCCAACCGCAACTGCTTCCTGACCAGCACAGAAATGCGAAGTCCCCTTTATCAAGCCCTTACCAAAAAGCTCATCCAAAGAGGTCTCAAAGAAGCGTATGAGCCACATCTTGCGAAGGTATGAGAGCAACTCATCTTTCGGGAGCAACTTGCTATCACCTCTTATGCGCTGAAGCTTACTCGCTTGCCTTCCCTCTGCTTAATTCAAGCGAGAGCTTCAAACTACGCATATGTGCGATCCACTCACCGTAGACTGGGAAGGATGAGCAAAGTTCTCTCACCTGCGAACGCACCCTGCTAATGACGCTCTCTGTTGGCTCACGCAACACCTCGGCTATCCATTTGCCGATCAAACGCATGTGCTCTGTGCGCATCCCCCTCGTTGTGACGGTCGCAGTCCCGATTCTTATACCGCTCGCTATCGTAGGCGGTCGCTCGTCATACGGTATTGAATTCCTGTTAACGATAATGCCTGCCTCAGCAAGCCATGCTTCTGCATCCCTGCCAGTTATTGAGAATGGGCGCAAGTCCACAAGCAGTATATGGTTGTCAGTGCCTCCCGTTACAAGCCTCAACCCGTTGCTCATGAGCTCCTCAGCTAACGCTTTCGCGTTCTCAACGGTTTGACGCTGTTCCTCCTTGAACCGTTGCGTCATCGCCTCCTTTAGGCAAACCGCCTTCGCTGCGATTATGTGCATCATCGGACCTCCTTGCATAAATGGGAAAACCGACCTATCAATGAGATCGGCAAAGCGCTCCTGACAAAGGATGATCGCTCCCCTTGGACCACGCAATGTCTTATGCGTCGTGAGGGTGACAAAGTGGGCATACGGTATGGGAGATGGATGGACACCTGCAGCAACTAACCCAGCTATGTGGGCTATATCGGCAAGCAAGTATGCGCCAACTTCGTCACATATCTCCCTGAAGAGAGCGAAGTCGATTGTTCTGGGGTATGCCGAATAGCCTGTTATGATGAGCTTCGGTTTGAACTCCCTTGCTTTCTTTGCCACATCATCGTAATCGATCGTTTCTGTGTCCCTTCTGACAGAGTAATGAACAGCCCTGTAGAGTTGCCCTGAGAAACTCACCTCAGCACCATGCGAAAGATGACCACCGTGCCCAAGATGCATCGATAAAAGCACATCACCGGGCTTTAGCACCGCAAAGTAAACAGCCATGTTAGCCTGTGTCCCAGAATGTGGCTGGACATTGGCATGCTCAGCACCAAACAATCCTTTCGCACGCTCTATGGCGAGCATCTCAACCTTATCCACATGCTCGCAACCACCGTAATAGCGCCTCGCCGGATAGCCCTCCGCATATTTATTGCTCATCGGCTGACCGCATGCTGTAAGCACTGCCTCACTTGCGTAGTTCTCTGAGGCGATCAAGTTCAATGTCTCGTTCTGGCGCTCCATCTCGCTCAGTATCGCTTCAAACACCTCTGGGTCTGTCTCAAGGAGCTTTAGCATGCCTTCGTATTGTGATCCCATAAGGTTCGCCTCCCCAAACCAGCTTAAAGAAAATCTTGAAAGAGCTTAGCCCTCGCTCAGCACCGACTTGCGAATCCAACGCTTGTGTTTTGCCCATACAAATGGTAGCGCAAAGGAACACAGCCCCGCAACGCACCCGTTAAACCTGTATCTTGCGAACCCAACTTGAGGTATACTTAAAATTGACGAGCCGTTTTCGTCACCATATTGGGAGTGCATTTTGAAGAGGTGATAAAACGATGTCATTGCGTGAAAGGCTTGAAAGGTTGCGCAAAGAAATGGAAGCAACGGAGCAAAGGGCAGCGGAGCAAAAAGCTACGGAAGCAGTGGAAGCAACTCAAGAGCGTGTGGCTCAAACTCAGGCAACTACAACACGGGACGAAACAGCTGTAACAGCTGTCGATGCTGAGGAACGGCACTACCAACTTAAGCATGCGATTTACGATGCAGTGATGCGCGAGTTCCCAAACGAGCTACCAGCAACTGAGGCTCACATAGCTCAGGCGAGGATAAAGCTTGATGAACTCATTCAAAGGCTTCTTGCGAACATGGGGATACTCGCAACGAGACATGAGCGTAACATGCTCATCGAGGACTTCATCAACGAGATATTCGGGTTCGGACCGATACAGCAGTTCCTTGACGACCGTAGCGTGACGAAGATAGTGGTGAACTCACCAAAGGAGGTTTTCATTGAGAGGTTGGGAGTCGTTGAGCGAACAACGAAGCAGTTCAAGGATGACCAGCACCTATTGCGCATCATCGAGAAAATAGCACGATTGGTTGGCTCTCGAATAGACCACAAGGTGCCAATGCTTGACAGGGCTCTACCTGGTGGTGGGAGGGTGAGGGCTAAGATACCGCCGCTGTCGGCTAAAGGTCCTACGCTCACGATTGACAAAGGTCCAGATAACCCATTCGTGCTCCTTGAGCAAGAGCGCCAGAGAGAACAGCTTAGACGCACACCATTGTTCACGATAAGGGAAAGGGTCATGGAAAGGGTTATGCGCGAGCTTGACCAAGATGTCTACGCATTGGATCAAAGGGAACGCCTCACACAGTTAGTTGAGCAATTTATAGACCTTGAGGCACAACAGCAAAATGTTGTTCTTTCGAGGGCGGAGCGAAGCCAGCTCCATGTTGAAATACTCAACGAGCTGACGGGCTACGGACCAATAGAACCACTTTTGCACGACCCTGAAGTTACCGAGATAATGGTCAACGGACCATACCAAGTCTATGTTGAGCGCAAGGGGAGGCTTGAACTCACCGACATAAAGTTCCGCGACGATGAGCATGTCATGCGCGTGATCGAGAAGATAGTCGCACCGCTTGGTAGGAGAATTGATGAGCGCTCACCGATGGTTGATGCTCGTCTTCCAGATGGCTCACGCGTTAACGCCGTCATACCCCCGATAGCCCTCAACGGACCTTGCCTGACCATAAGGAAGTTCTCAAGGGATCCGTTCACGATGACGGATCTGATCAACCTCGGCACAATCACTCCAGAGGCTGCGCAATTCCTTCAAGCTGCAGTCCAAGCGAGGCTCAGCATCATGGTCTCTGGAGGAACAGCTTCAGGTAAGACTACGACTTTGAATGTCCTCTCTTCATTCATCTCGCATGATGAACGCATAATCACGATTGAAGACTCAGCAGAGCTACAGCTTCGCCAAGAGCATGTCGTTAGGCTTGAAGCCCGTCCACCGAACATTGAAGGTGAAGGTGAGATAACGATAAGACAGCTTGTCAGGAACGCGCTCAGAATGCGCCCAGACAGGATAATCGTTGGAGAGGTTAGAGGTCCAGAAGCCCTGGACATGCTTCAGGCGATGAACACAGGTCACGAAGGCTCAATGTGCACTATACACGCAAACAGCCCGAGGGAGATGTTATCAAGGCTTGAGACGATGGTGCTTATGGCTGGCGTTGATTTGCCCATGAGGGCGATAAGAGAACAGATAGCAAGCGCCATTGACATCGTTGTCCACCAAGCGAGGATGAGGGACGGCTCAAGGAAGATAGTTTACATCACCGAGATAGTCGGCATGGAAGGCGATGTTATAACGATGCAAGATCTTTTCGTCTTCGAGCAGGAGGGAATTGATGAGATGGGAAGGGTGAAGGGAAGGCTTAGGGCAACCGGTCTTAGACCAAGATGCTATGACAGGATAGTGGCAGCGGGGATAAGGCTTCCTCTGACAATATTCCAGAGGTGACACCTCAATGGACATATGGGGTATACTGCTCATCATACTCGGTCTGACATGGGCGGTCACATTCCTCATAGGCATCTATCAAACCTTCTCAATGCCGAGGTCTCCAGTTGATGTGCGTCTTGAGGCGATAGCACAACGAGCAACTACCCTCGCACGCGCGGGGCTCGCCGAAGAGGGTGAAGAAGAGCCTGCATTAGCTCGTGGGCAAAGGCAAGCCCAGATGCTCCCAACATTTGCAAAGCTCCTTTCGTCAATCGAGCTCTTCGACAGGCTTGAGAGGGAACTGAAAAGGGCTCGCTCAAACTGGCGTGCTGCTGAGCTTGTATACTTCAGCTTGGTGCTCATGTCCATAGCTATCATAGCTACCAACTTGATCCTCAACCGCTTCTCAACTCCAGATAGACCGATACCGTTATCGTGGCGCATCCCGTTCTCAATCACCATCGGTGGTCTTGCGCTGATGCTCCCATTTGTATACCTTAAGCTACTTCAAGCTCGCTGGAGAAGGGAGTTTGAACGGCATCTGCCACATACGCTCATGATGATGTCAAACGCTCTTAGGGCAGGTATGGGATTTATGCAGGCAGTTGAAATGGTCGCACAACAAGGCTTGCCACCCGTCTCTGATGAGTTCCAGAGATTGTATCAGGAAATTGAGATGGGGATACCACTTGAGACGGCTCTGAACAACTTTGCAGACAGGATAGGAACGCTTGAAGCGGAGTTGTTAGCCACATCTGTGCTGATACAACGAGAGACTGGTGGCGGACTCGCAAACATCATGGATATAATCGCTAACACCATTCGGGAGAGATTGAGAGTCAAGGGCGAAATAAGAACCATAACAACTCAAGGTAGGTTCACCGCGTTCGGGCTGGCACTGCTACCAGTTATCTTCGGCTTGATAGCGAATGGCTTACCCTCGTTCATGGTCCCAGGGGCAGAGCCATGGCTTAAACCGTTGTTTATCACAACAGCCGGAAGGTGGATGCTCCTCATCGGTTTCATCATGCAGGTTGTGGGCTTCATATGGGTTCGTAGGATAGTAACGATCGAAGCTTAAGCGGCGGAGGCGAACGGTTAATGGCGTGGAGAAATTTGCTCACACGCCGAAGGGGACCACTCCAAAGGGTGTTGACATCGCCAGATGCTGAAGAACCGTTCTTTGAGAGGGTTGTGCGCCCATTCATACACCGCATCCCTACATACATAGCCAGCTTGACTGGTGAAGGCGTTAAAAGCCGTGTGAGGACTTTGCTCTTGAGAGGGGGCTTGTATGGGAAGGTCAGCCCAGAACAAGTCATAGCGATGAAATACATGGGGGCGTTGGCTTTCCTCGGCATAGGCTTTGTGTGCATGGTCGGCATAGCGAAGGCGTTTGGGAAACCGTTGCCAATCGCATATTACTTGCTCAGCGCAGCCTATGGCGCTTTGATCGGATACCTCTCCCCAGATGTTATCCTGAACATCTTCTTCGTGCACCGAAGACAACACCTTGCAAGGTTGACCTTGCCAGACATGGTTGATTTAATGGCTACCGCTGTTGAGGCAGGCTTAGGGCTTGATGCAGCGATGGCGAGAGTTGCAACTCGTTTCAGAGGACCTCTCGGTGAAGAGTTCCAAAGAGTCCTGAGGGAGATGGGACTTGGCAGACCGAGGTCTGAGGCACTCCTTGCTATGTGCGAAAGATTGCAAATCGAGGAATTGCAAATGTTCATCAGGGCGCTCATTCAGGCTGATAGGTTTGGGCTACCGCTGGCAAATGTGCTACGAGCTCAGGCTGAGCAGATGAGGGAGATGAGATTCCAAAGGGCAAGGGAACAGGCTCAAAAAGCACCAGTGAAGATGATGCTACCACTCGTGCTTTGCATCTTCCCCACCCTCTTCATCGTCATAGCAGGACCAGCCATCATAAGGGCACTAACGCAACTGCAACAGCTCTTCTCAACACGCCCGTAACTCGCTGGGAACTTTAAAACCCTGCAGTGAGACCGTATGCCAGCTTGAGTTGTAAGAAGGGAGCTAAAGGCATGTTGATCGGGGTGGTCAAAAACAAATCCAAAGGAACTACGCTCGCCGAAGCTTGCTTGATAGCTACATCAACATTTGAAAGGATGAAGGGTTTACTCGGGACGAAAGGTTTGGCAGACGGCTACGGGATGCTCCTAATACCGTGTAGAGGCATCCACACCCTCTTCATGCGCTATGCTATTGATGTCGTGTTCATTGATGCACAAATGCGTGTTGTCCACATCGTGCATTCCCTTAAACCATGGCGTATATGTGCGCCCCTCAATACCAATGCCGCAATGGCGCTCGAGCTACCCTCGGGAAAGATAGCAGAAACTCTAACGGCAGTTGGAGATGAGATTGAAGTCAACTTGATCGGGCTTAAGTGAAAGCTCGGCTGTGTGGTGTAAGGGATGCGCATCGCCGTAGTAAGCGAATGCTATCGTCCAACGAGGAATGGCGTGGTGAGCTCAATCGAGACCTTCAGGAAAGAGTTAACCGAGCTTGGTTGCCATGTCAAAGTGTTCGCCCCAGCATTCCCGGGCTATGTGGAGAGGGACGAAGATGTGCATCGTTTCCCATCTTTCTGTTTCAGCACCTATGTTGAGTATCCGATCGCAATACCGATCGCCCCAAAAGCTTGGAAGGCATTAGAGGATTTCTCGCCTCATATTGTTCATGTGCATTCCGTCTTCTGGCTGACGCGGTTTGCTGGGAGATGGGCGGTGCTCCGCAAGATACCGCTTGTGGTCACATATCACACGCTCGTCACCGAGTATTTGCACTATGCGCCACTCCCGAAGCCAATCGCAAGACGGCTCGTCATAAAGCTCTCGGAGAGCTTTTGCAACATGTGCGATCTCGTGCTCGTCCCAAGCCCCGCTGTCATACCGATATTGCGAAGCTATGGCGTGAAGACGGAGATAGTGCCACTGCCAACGGGAATCAATGTCGAAGAGTTCTGCAACGGTGACGGTCTTTCAATCAGGGAGAGGTTCGGTATACCGAAGGATGCGATTGTGTTGCTCTATGTGGGGCGGATCGGCTTGGAGAAAAACATTGAGTTCCTCATTCGTGCAACATCACTTGTGTTGCAACGCCACAAAAACGCATACCTGATGCTTGTCGGTCCAGGACCATATCTGAATCAGGCGATGCGCATGGCGAGTTCGCTCAGTTGTTCAGACAGGATTATCTTCGCAGGCGGTCATCCGAGGGAGAGGATGAAAGACTTCTATGCATCTGCCGACATATTCGTTTTCGCGTCGCTGACCGAGACGCAAGGTTTGACAGTGATGGAAGCAATGGCTTCAGGCTTGCCATGCGTTGCCGTAGATGCGAAAGGGGTCTCGTATGCCTTTGAGGATGGTGTTCATGGCTTCCTATCGCCCAATGACGAACTTGCGTTCTGTGAGCGCGTTTGCAAGCTCATCCATAACGAAGCTCTGAGATGGCAAATGGGTGAGAATGCCAAAAGGCATGTGAGGGAGAATTTCTCACCGAGGGTGATGGCGGAACGCCTGCTACAACTGTATGAGGAGCTACTCAGGAGGAAGAGCAAAAGCAGTGTCTACCATCTGCCCTCGTAGAACTGCCACAGCCAAGGCTTGGTTGTTTCCGCATACTTAGCTTGCACTTCAAGTATCTCATCGAGAGATTCAAAAAACGCATCTACAACTTGCGGGTCAAAGTGTCTCCCCCTCTCCTCCCTGATGATGCTGAAGGCTTTCTCGTTCGGGAAAGCTGGCTTGTAGACCCTTTCGGAGGTGAGTGCATCAAACACATCAGCGATAGCACATATGCGCCCAAACAACGGTATCTCTTCGCCCGAAAGACCATTTGGATAGCCACTCCCATCCCATTTCTCGTGGTGCGTTAGCGCTATCACTCTCGCAGTCTCAAGCAGTTGCGACTTCGACCCAGAGAGTATTTCGGCGCCCCAAATTGTGTGCTTTTTCATCACCTCCCATTCATCTGGGTCAAGCTTCCCCGGCTTGAGCAGTATCTTGTCTGGAACGCCTATCTTACCAACATCATGCATCGGGCTTGAGTAAAGGATCAACTCCACCTCTTCTTCACTTAGCCCAAGCCTCCTTGCGATTATCGCACAGTATGTGCTCATCCGTATGATGTGGTTTCCAGTCTCATCATCTCTGAACTCAGCAGCCCTCCCAAGCCTCCTCACCGTCTCAAGCTGAGCCTCACGCAACTCCTTCGTCTTCTTATCCACTTCGGCTTTCAACATGCTGGCTAAGTTTGAAAGGAAGTCATGGTATTCCTTCACCGAGAGCAATGTGCGAACCCTCGCACGCAACTCGTATATGTCAATCGGCTTGTTCAGGAACTCATCGGCGCCAATGTCAAGCGCTTTATAGCGCACCTCCCTATCCATCACGGCAGTCATGATGATAACTGGTATGAACTTCGACTCTTCCGACGACTTCACTTGGCGAAGCACCTCTAAACCGTCAACCTGAGGCATCATGATGTCCAAGATGATCAGGTCAAATTTGTTTCCCTTTATCAACTCAAGCGCTTCGCCCCCGTCACCTGCAGTGTCAACTTCATAGCCCTCTCTCGTTAAAACCGTCTGCAACAGTTGCTGAATGCTGACCTCATCATCAACAACCAAAATGCGTTTCTTCGTCTCCGAGTGCATCTCACCCACCACCGTTAAGCTTTTTCACGCCACCCTTTCACTTAAGTGGCAGTTCAACTTCCCTTCCTTCCCTTGCCGACTTGTAGAGCGCCAATATCAGTTCAACTGCCTTCCTCCCTTCCCTACCGTTGACTGTTGGCTCACGGTTCTCTCTTATGGCTTCAACGAAATCTGCTATCACATTCCTGTGGAGCGTGAACGGCTCCTTCCTCTCTTCAAGCTCAGCCAGATTCGGTTTGAACTCCGAATCGATCACCTCAAAGAATGTTATCCTCGGCGGTGTCCCATCGGTTATGACGGTCCCACGCTCACCGTAGATGTGGATTGAATCACCAAAGTCAGGGTAGGCGCATGTTGTGCATTCGATTATACCGAGCGCACCGTTTTCAAGTTCAACATCAGCCACCGCCACATCTTCAACCTCAAGCGCCTTATGACCAAGAGTGCCCATGCGCGCATGAATTCGCCTCACGCCACCAAGCAAGTAGATGTATGTATCAATGATGTGGATGCCTTGATTCATGCAGGCGCCACCACCATCAAGAGCCCATGTGCCACGCCAATCGCTCTCGGCAAAATAGGCTTCCGTGCGATAACGCCTGCAAAACGCATTCGCTAACAAAGGCTTACCCAAAACACCATCATCAAGCATACGCTTGATGAACTTGACTGCCTTTGAGAACCTTAAAGGCATCACGACACCGAGCTTCACATTCGCCCTCTCACACTCCTCAATCAAAGCATCGGCTTTCTCAAGTGTCACATCAATTGGCTTCTCAACAAGGACATGCTTCCCTGCCCTCGCTGCCTCAATGCCTATCTGTGCGTGAAGCCCACTCGGCGTGCATATCGAAACTGCGTCAATGTCGTCTCGCTCAAGCAACTTGCGATAGTCAGTATACCAGTTGTCGCCCAAGTTGAACTTCTGCGCAAATAGCCTAACATGAGCCTCAGTCCGTGAAGCTGCAGCTACAACCCTGCAACCTGGTGTCTCGTTTATGTAGCGTGCGTGCCATTCGGCTATACCGCTGTAAAGGTCAGCTCCAATAGGACCAACGGAAACTTGGTTTGGAACACCAACGCCAATTATACCAAAACGAATTTCTCGCATTCCCCTCACCACCTTGCACAAGGCGCTCGCTAATGCCATCACATAAGAATGACACACGGCATTGTAAGTGAGCAGATTGCAAGCATGATACTAAGAGGTGCACAACCAATGTAGCGGGAAACACTCAACTGCCTTTGATCAGCGGTTGACAGAAACAAGGTAAACATTCACTTGCCCAACAAAGCACAAGAGAACGCAATGTTTACCTGCTCACAAAACTGCCTCCATCTGTATCGTGTTAGAATGACCTGTTCTGCTCAATCCATTGCATCGCTTCAACAAGCTCTGGCTCTATGCCTTCGTAATTGAGGCACTCAATGACATCGGCATCCCAGTTGCCACGACCCCAACTGCCACCATTCATGCATCCCCACATGTTCACTGGGTAAACTTGTCTCGTTGGGCGAAGCGCCTTAACATGCCCATCAACAAACAAACATGACATCATGCCATTGTGAAATGCTGCAACATGCCACCAGGCCCCGCCCGGGACACCCCTCCACCAAGGTGCTACCATATCCTCCCAATCAGTTGTCCCATAGAGTTCGCTTACGAGTATCCTCGTAGCTGGAGAGCGTATTGAAGCAAGTGTTGGACATCTCCATTCAGCTCCATCCCCAGGAGCAATCCTTGGGTTTATACCGTATGAACGGTAGGCACGCGGGTAACCCCATGCATCCGAACCAGCTACATACCATGTGTTGTTTGGGTTTGATGGACAACGAGTAAGCTCCATGTTCTTCGTGTATGGAAAAATGAGCTGTTGCCAGCTAAGCTGTTTTCTTCCAGTCCCTAACTGCGTTGAGCGAGGAAGCATTCTCTCGTCGTAATCTTGGACATACATGTTGATGCCCAAGCCAAGCTGCTTGAGGTTTGACAAGCACTGTGACGCCCTCGCCTTCTCCCTCGCCTTCGCAAACACCGGAAACAGAATCGCTGCCAAGATGGCGATTATAGCAATCACCACCAGCAGCTCAATCAGAGTAAAGCCAAAGCTAAACCCCTTGCTAACAGCACGCCTTTTTATAGCTCGCATGTCCATTCACCTCCGCTTGATTTTGTTTGCCTCATCAACGAGGCTTTTGCATCTTTTGATTGCCTGCCCACTTAACATTATAGTCAAAAAAGTTGCGCGTCAAGCCCTCGCCTCAGCTTTTATGTCCCTCACTCACCCACAATGAACTCCTAAACCGTTTCCCTTCCTCTGACAACCCAATCAACTTGTATGCTGTGATTGGCTCATCAAAACCCTTCACACGGATTTGCACCTCTTCAGCAACGACCATCCATCCAACACGCTCGTAAGTCTCCTTCCCGATCAGTATTGAGCAGTTCAACTCTTTCGTTGCCTGCTCAAGGCGATGTGCGAGGTTAACGCAATCACCGATCGCAGTGAAGTGTCCTTTGTATGGAGTGTTTATATCGCCGACAACTGCCTCACCAGTGTTAACGCCTATGCCTATTGAGATTTGTTCACCAGTGATGCGCTCCCACTCAAACTGCAACTCTTGTAGTGCTTCAATCATATGCCAAGCTGCAGCGACTGCCCTTTCAGCGTGATCTTCCCTTTCTGGCATGATGCCGAAGAGCACCATCATCCCGTCGCCCATTATGTTGTTGACCATGCCACCGTAGAGGTAGACCACCTCTGACATGACTGTGAAATAACGGCTGAGCAGTGACACGGTCTCGTATGGCTGTATGGAGTGCGAGATGCTCGTAAAGCCCCGTATGTCAGAGAAGAGGATTGTGAGCTCCCTCTTTCTCCCACGAAGCTCCGCCTCAATGTTGGAAGCCTTGGCGAGTTCCCTTGCGATGTGTGGCGATACATAGTGGCTTATCAAGTTGACGAAGTATTCAACACGGCTTCGTGCATAAACTGTGTTCAGCAACGCTATCAGGATCGAGACAGCCACCCAACTTATGAATGCGCCCATCGGGTTGATCATGATATGCCACAGCTTCAGGCTGGCTTGTGGTATAGCGAAACATGCTGTCAATACGACACCCGCCCAAAGCAAGCTCGTCGTCATCTGCTGTTGCATGAGGATAAGGCAAGTCGCCACCCCTACGAAAAGGGAGAGGAGAAGGTGTGCGAAACTGCTGGCGTGCTTGACCTGTGTCTTGGAGAGCAAAGTGGTTATGGCGTGAGCAAAAACCTCAACGCCACTCATCATCGGCTTGATCGGCGTTGGTCTGAAGTCTGGGAGCAATGGCGTTATAGCGCCGACGAGTGCAATGCGCCCAGCAAGATCTTGAGCTGGTATTGAACCTCTCAAGGCATCCATGAACGAGTATGTTTTGAAAGGCGGTTTGTATGTGTTATTGGGTGCGCCTCTAAAATCTATCCCCACAACGAAATCGTTCTCCCAACCAAACCAAGCTGGTGCAGGTTGCGTCTGTATGAAATGCTCACCGAGCCAAATGCCTTTCTTCCCGACACCATGCAATTGGCTCAATGGCGTATCGAGGTAACTGCAAACCACAGCGAGTGTGAAAGTGGGTATGAGCTTTCCGCCATACTCAAGCAGGAGTGGCATACGCCTGCAAACACCATCCTCATCCAAAAACAGGTTTGCCACGCCTACCATCTCAACATGTGAGGCGAACACCTCAATCGGCATCTCAAGCGATTGAACAGATGTCACGGCTCCAGCGATGTTTTCGCTCGGTATAGTGAAGCGCTCCAAAAGTTGAGCTGGCTTCGTATCAAGTTGTGTCGTAAGGAATGTAGATGCTATCACAACTTTCGAACTCCGTGAAGCCTCCTTGAGCGCCGAGGCGAGCATGGCATCGTCCTTTGAAGGGTCAACGAAGAGGACATCAACCGCTATCACCTTCGCACCGGCAGAAGACAATCGCCTTATCAACTTCGCATAGTAAGCCCTCCTTATCGGCGACCCGAGCTGGCGTAGCGAAGCCTCATCAATTGCTATGATCGTTATCGGCACTTCATCTAACATGCTGTGGGAGCGAGCATGTATGCGCATCAACATGTCCTCCACGAACAAACATGTGTGATATAGAGGCGGACGAACATAGTAGAGGTAGCCGATTGGCACTGGCTCAACGAGCATCCAACTGAACAACGATATCAAGATGGATAGGATGAGAGCCTTTTGCATGTAGCGAGTTGAAGCACCGAAGCTCGACATGTTGCATCAACCTTCGCCACACTTAAATCGGTGAAAAAGCTTGCACCCAGCCAAATGCAATTTTATACTTCTAATTTGCCCTTGGACAGCACTGGTGGAGGCGAGCCATAATTTTCGGTGCTTCTATCAAGCGTGCTGTGAAGGTCGGTGAGCATCCGATGCGCTACTACGAGATGAAGAGGCACGCTGTCGCTGCTTACCTCAACTGCGTCCTCAAATGTGAGAGGGTGCTTTATGAAGTGAACGCATTTAGGGGGAGGGACTTTGAGGTTGACATCATAGGCTATCGTGGCGACAAGCTGACCATCTTTGTTGACTTGGCTGAGAAGTTCTCGCACTACCCGAGGGAGATGAAGCATGTGACTTTGCACCGAAAGCTCGTTCAACGCTACACATCGCTCAAACATAAATGGCTGACTCAATCGCTAAAGCACAGGTTTGAAATCTGGTGTTTCGGGACACCGCCAGAGAAACTTGAGCTTGTGCTTTCTGGGGTGCGTGAGGAATTGCATAGGGAGCATGGCATATCGCTTGATGTCGTGGACGAGGAAGGAGTTAGGGAGCGCCTGAACCAAACCATTGATGTGCTCTTGAAGGGCGGCAACTGCGACTACACAAACCCGTTCGTCCAAGCCATACTCATAAGCTCTGGTGTTCTTGAGCTACCAAAACACAACATCGCCCAGATGCCGAACAAGTTGCCACTAAGGCTTCCATCGGCTTGGCTTATACCTGAATTCGTTTCTGCGATGCTTGATAGCGAGTATGTTGTGGGATGGCTTGGGTTTGATGTGGATGCGTTTGATCTGCTCACAACGATAGCACACGAGCAGAAGGGGAAGGTCTGGGAGGACTTCCTAATGTGCTTCCCAGAAGCGTCAGCGGTTTCGGAGTCAACCGCCATCTTCATTTCGGAGGACGAAGAAGTTGACTGGCACAGCATCGATTGGATGGAACTGCCGATGCTTGAATTGAGGCGGTATAACCCAAGCGAACTCGTCTCGGCTCTAAAAATCATATTCGCAAACGCAAACGAGTTCCTCGAAGCATGGCAGGCGAGGGTTAGCAATACGATGCTTATCAAAATCGATTACTTGCTACCGTTCGTCTTCAAGCATCCGCGTTTCAGCCTTGAACTCATCGAGGCAGAGGTAGTCCGATATGGTGGCGATAGGGAACTCGTGAGGATGCACGCACAGGTTAGCAACCCTGATAAGCGCCCATATAGAGGCTCAATCGTGATAGAGCTTGCGAACTCACTTGAGCATATGCGCTTCAGCGATGTGAATAGCATAATGGTGCCAATAGACGATCCGAGGCTTAAAGATGGTGTGGTCGCTGGGCTTTGGTTAACATACAGACCTGAGTTTGCTGGTTATTTCCAACTCACATTCGACGCGCTCATGCCTCGCTGGCAAGGGCTCTGTGGTGGCTAATTGCCAACAGGGGCGAAACGAAAATGCCCTCGGGGAGAACACACGAAGTTTTTAATACGGCGCTGTTGCCACTCTCGTTGCTTCTGCCCAACTCGGTTGAGTTGTTGCCCTTCGTATTCGGCTATGTGACTGCGACATTTTTCTTCTCGCCAGATATTGATTTGAGTAGGTCACGAGTTGCGATGCGATGGGGGCTGTTGCGCATCATCTGGATGCCATACTCAAAGGTCGCCTCGCACAGGCGTGTATCACACATACCAGTAATCGGGCTGTTGATGCGCACGGCATACTTGTGCGTCATCGTTGCTATCCCAATAGCTGTGCTCAAGGCATTCGGCATCAATGTCGGATTCAAAAACCTAAGAGCATCATCGGCTCACCTGATCAGCTTCGCGCTTGGCATGCTCGTCGCAGATACATTGCACATTGTGCTTGACCTTCTCACCAGCGCTTTTAAAAAGCTCATATCGAGGCTTCGTTAAATTCCTCTTTGCGCCCACAAGTTCGCTAAAGAGGGTTTGCCATGTGCTAAACTTGAAAGGGGTTGCACCAAATTGCAATGGCTTCGTTAAACTGGCGTATGCTCGAAGAGTGATGAGGAGGGAAATTAGCGGGTGATGTCAGAGGGACAAGTGGAGCAATTGCTCGAACAGCTCAAACATCCAGATTGGACGGTGCGTTCCTCAGCTGCGTATGAGCTTGGCAGGATGAAGGAAACGAGGGCAGTTGAGCGGTTGATTGACATGCTTCGCAATGACGAATCAGAGGCTGCAAGGAGCGCAGCAGCATCAGCGCTTGGCTGGATAGGTGACAGCAGAGCAGTTGAGCCATTGCTTGAAGCGCTCAAGGACGAATCTTGGGATGTGAGGAATGCAGCGCAAGCTGCGCTCGTCAGGCTCGGGGAGGCATCAGTTGAAGGGTTGATATCTGCGCTCAAGGATAGAGATGCAGAAGTTCGGCACTTGGCGGTTGAGGCTCTCGGCTACATACGGGATAAGAGGGCGGTTGAAGCTTTGATTGAAGCGATGGAAGACAGCTCATGGGATGTGCGCACTGCAGCTGGGCAGGCGCTTGAGAACTTGGGCAAAGAAGCATTGGACGCCGTCATCAAAGCCCTTGACCATCCACGCACTGGACCGAAACTTGTAGCGGTGAGCGTCCTCACGCGCTTCAAGGATGAGCCAGCTGCGATTGAAGCCCTCATAAGGGCGCTCGGAGACCCAGAGGAGAGGGTGAGGAAGGCTTCAGAGAGAGCGCTTGAACAATTAGGGTATGGCGAAATTGTCAGCCTTGCCTCCGATGTTCTCTCGGGCGTTGATGGCGCATTGGAGCGGTTGAGCGAGCTCAAAGAGAAGAGGCTACTGCCAACTTTTTTGAGGGCGCTCAAAGCAAACGAGAAAGAGGTAAGGCTGAATGCCATTGAAGCCCTAAAGACGCTCGGCGATATAAGGTCAATCGATGGCTTGATTGAAGCGACGAAAGATACAGAATGGGAGGTTAGGGCTGCTGTAGCGGAGGCGCTCGCAAAAGTTGGTGGCAGGGCTGCTGTTGAACCGCTTAGGGCTCTCCTTCAGGACGAGAGTTGGTATGTGCGCAGGGCTGCGGTAAGAGCATTTAAGTTCCTCAAGGACACAAGGGCAATACCAGAGCTCGTCAAAGCACTTAGCGATTGGGATGCAGAGGTGCGCAAGGCTGCTGAAGAAGCGTTGGTTGAGATCGGGAAGCCCGCAATTGAAGCTATGTTGGCGCTTCTAAGAACAAGCAAAGATGAATATGCTGTTAATGCCGCTATCAGGATCTTGGGGAAAATAGCTGACACTCAAACTGTGGCGCAACTCTTGCTTGACCTGAGGAATCAAGATCCGACTGTCAGGATGAGGGCTGCGGAGGCGCTCGGCGAAATAAAAGATCCAAAGGCTTTGCCACACCTCAAGAAGCTCGCAAGGTGGTGGCGCTTCAAGGAACGGAAGGAAGTGAAGAGGGCTGCGAGGCTCGCAATCAAGAAAATACTTGAGGAACGAAAACGCCAAAAGAAGTTGAGGCGCAGAAGGTAGCTCAATAGCTCGCAAGCTCGCATGGCGTAAACGCAAAGGAGAGGGAAAGGATGCTCACCTCCACATTCATCCACCTTCCGGGCGTCGGCGAGAAGACCGAGAGAAGTTGGTGGAGGATGGGAATAAGCTCATGGCATGATTGGCTCAAAGCATACCACATGGGTTGGTTCGCCAAGTTCCCGCAGTTGCATAACCAATGGCGAGAGTTGATTGAGTGTTCAATAGCCGAACTTGAAAACGGTAACGCCTCCTTCTTTGCAAAGTTGTTGCCGAAGCAAGAGTATTGGCGTTGCTACCGCGAGTTCAAAGAGAGGACGGTCTTCCTTGACATCGAGACAACAGGGTGTAGCGCTTGGGATTACATTACAGTTGTCGGGATATACGACGGGCATAGGTATATGCCGTTTGTTCGTGGCTACAACTTGCACAAATGCGTTGAGGCACTTTATGGCAAAGCCGTCATAGTGACATTCTACGGCTCGGCTTTCGATTTGCCGTTCCTGAGGAGGAGCTTCCCCAACATTTACCTCCCTCCAATACACATTGACCTTTGCTACTTGCTAAAGAGGTTCGGTTACAAGGGTGGCTTGAAAGCCATTGAATGGCAACTCGGCATAAGCCGTGATGAGGAGATTGAAGGTCTCTCTGGGATAGATGCAGTCCGACTTTGGATGAGGTATCAGCACAACAATGACGCTAATGCCTTAAGGCTACTCATCAAATACAACCGTGCGGATGTGGTCAACTTAAAGACTCTGATGGAGTTCGCTTACCGTGAGATGGTGAAGCGAGTGCTCGGTGTGAACCAATGCGTGAATGTCGTAGAACATCAATTGGCGTGATCGTTGGGACAGGCGCAAAACAGTTTCTGCAGGAAATTAAATCCATGCCCGCAGAGGAGCTAACTGTTGACACACGCTATGGTGAGGCTCACCTTGTATGCCTTAAGTGGCAAAGGGAGAACACCAATGACATCGTCGAACTCTTCATACTGCCAAGACATGGTCACCTACACGAAGTGCCACCCCACATGATTAACTACAAGGCGAACATAACTGCTCTTAAGCGGGTTGGAGTTGACGGAATCATCGCAACGGCTGCGGTAGGGGCGTTGCACGATAGCTTAAACATTGGCGACATCCTCGTTCCAGACCAGCTCATCGATTGGACGAAGCAACGCCCTCTCACATTTTTTGAACATGCCAGCTCAGCCCCCGTGCATGTTGACATGACGCAACCATTTTGTGAGCGCTTGCGCAAATTGCTTATAACAGCGTCAACGAAGGCAAGAGTAAAAGTGGTTAACGGTGGTTGCTATGTTTGCACTGACGGACCGAGGTATGAAACAGCGGCGGAAGTGAAAGCGTTAAGGCTTCTTGGCGGAGATGTGGTTGGCATGACTGTGGCAACGGAGGCTATCTTGGCAAGGGAAGCTTGCATCTGCTATGCACCGTTGTGCGTGGTGACCAATTACGCAGCTGGAATTAAAAGCGCTCGTCTATCGCATTCTGAAGTGACTGAGGCAATGAAGCAAGCAAGTGGCAATCTGTCATTGCTGATCTCGGTGGCGGTTGATTTGTATGTTGTTGAAGATTGCGCTTGCAAACACTCGCTTGATGAATATGGAGTGGAACCCCCACTTTGAAAGGGCGAGCCACATCAAGCAAGGTAAATACGAAAGCTTGTGCGATGGCGCGGGGATCGAATTGTGGTTATAATGCCTTTAAACAGCGAACGCATGAAGAACTTTGGCGTCCCATTAGTTGCCGATTGGAAGATGCGATATGGTGGGAGGGAATGAGAAGCATGAAGCGTATCAAATCGCTCAGGTGCCGTGAATGTGGCAGTGAATATCCGCTTGAGCCAATCAATGTCTGCGAATACTGTTTCGGGCTACTTGAAGTGGAATATGACTACGATGTGCTTTCGGAACTTGTGACACCTGAGAGGATCGCACAAGGACCGTCGAGCCTTTGGCGCTATTACGACATGCTACCAATAGAATCACCACTGAAAGAGTGCGTTGATCTTGGGGCTGGATTCACTCCGCTTACGAAAGCCGAGAGGCTCGGCGAACGACTCGGGCTAAGCAGGCTTTACATCAAGAATGACACACTCAACCCCACATGGTCGTTCAAAGACAGGGTTGTCACGGTAGCTGTGACGAAAGCGAAGGAGTTTGGATTTGATGTTGTTGCGTGTGCGTCAACGGGCAACCTCGCTAACTCACTCGCTGCACATGCTGCGAAGGCTGGGATGCGATGCTTCGTGTTCATTCCGTCCGACATAGAGTTGAACAAAGTTGTTGGCTCGCTCATTTACAACCCACAGCTTGTTGCTGTTGAAGGCAACTTCGACGAAGTCAACAGACTGTGCGTTGAAGTCGCTTCGCATTACAGATGGGCATTCGTGAACATAAACATACGCCCATACTATAGCGAGGGCTCTAAGACGATAGCGTTTGAAGTGCTTGAGCAACTCGGCTGGCGAGCGCCAGACCACATCGTCGCCCCGGTAGCGTCAGGATCGCTTCTCACTAAAGTTTGGAAGGGCATTAAGGAATGCCATCGCATCGGGTTGATTGATTCGATCCCAACGAAGGTGCATGCAGCTCAAGCATCTGGGTGCGCACCAGTTGTAAACGCATTCAAAAGCGGTGCAAGCACAGTCAGACCAGTGAAACCTCAAACGATAGCCAAGTCTATCGCTATAGGAAACCCAGCGGATGGCGTTTATGTGTTGCGCACATTGAGTGAGAGCGGTGGGACGGCTGAGGATGTAACAGACGACGAGATAGTTGAGGCAATAAAACTGCTCGCTGAGACAGAGGGAATATGGACTGAGACAGCTGGTGGCGTCACAGTGGCTGTTTTGAAGAAGCTCGTTGAGCAGGGCGTGATAAAGAAGGATGATCTAACTGTCGCATTGATAACAGGTGCTGGGATAAAGACAGTTGAAGCTGTCGCAGACTCCTTGCGTCCACCAATACGGATAAAGCCAAAGCTTAAAGCATTCGAAGAAGCGCTCCACAGCTTAACGGCATGACACAGGTCAGTTAGCATGCAAGTTAAAGGTGCGTTATAATTGTTAGCACCACCCTTACATGGGGTGAGACGGTGATGGCTGTTCATCGGTATCATTTGACTTTCCCGAAAGAGCTTGTGACAGAGCCGATCATTTATTACCTGGGTAAAAACTTCAATGTGATCACGAACATACGGCGCGCAAATGTTGACCAAGACGGTGGGTGGGTCGATTTGGAAATTGAGGGCGACGAGGAGGAGATTGAGCGGGCGATAGAAAGCCTTAGGCAGAAGGGCGTTGGTGTAGACCCGATTGAGCGCCAAGTGATTGAGTAAGACAAAAACGACTTGCGCTCTCAGAGAGGGCGAAGTAGATGGACAAACGGATGAAGCTAAGGAAAGCCTATTCTAAACAGTGTTTAGTGAGTCAACCCCAGCAAAGCCTCAACTTTGTATCCCAAGCTCCCCAACTGGCGCTTCTAAGCGTGGTTGTTCTTCTGCCCGCTTAAAGCGGGCAGGAGAAGAAAAACATCTTCCGCACACAAACCAAATTCACCCACCACAACACAAGAGAGGTGTTGCTATATGGGTATCAAAGCAGCTGAGGCGTTAGTGCAAACCCTCATAGACGAAGGTGTTGAAATCATCTTCGGCATACCAGGTGGAGCGGTGTTGGAGATATTCGATGCCCTCTATCACTACCGTGATCAAATCAAATTTGTCCTTGCAAGACATGAACAAGGTGCAGCTCACGAAGCTGATGGATACGCCCGCGCCACTGGGCGAGTCGGGGTGTGCATGGCTACAAGCGGACCTGGCTCAACCAACCTTACGACGGGGTTGGCTGCTGCGATGATGGATTCAAGTGCGGTCGTAGCCATAACTGGGCAAGTTGCCACCCCGTTCATTGGGAAGGATGCATTCCAAGAGACAGATACAACTGGTATAACAATGCCGATAACGAAACACAACTTCCTCGTGATGGATGCAAGGGAGCTCCCACGCATAATCAAAGAAGCGTTCTACATCGCCAAGACAGGGAGAAGGGGTCCCGTAGTCGTCGATATACCGAGGAACATATCGCGCACGGAGCTCGATGACGATTTCCAGATACCGAAAGGGGTGAGCCTGCGGAGCTACAAAGTCACCTTGCGCGGTCATCCCCTCATGGTTAGGAGGGCTGCGGAATTGATCGCCAGCTGTTCAAGACCAACGCTTTACATAGGTGGCGGAGTGATAGCATCCGAAGCATCTGAGGAAGTGAAAGAGCTCGCAGAGCGCTGTCACATACCAGTCGTTTACACGCTAATGGCTAAAGGAGCGTTTCCAGACGGACATGAGCTGTGTCTTGGGATGGGTGGCATGCACGGGACTGTGGCAGCAAACATGGCTTTAAACACATGTGACCTTTTGATATGTGTTGGCGCAAGGTTTGACGACCGCATAACTGGTAACCCGAATGAGTTTGCGAAGGTGGCGAAGAAAATCCACATAGACATAGACCCTGCTGAGATAGGAAAGAATGTGAAGGTGGATGTGCCGATTGTGGGCGATGCGAAAATCGTCCTCCAACAACTGCTTGAGATCGTGCAACCGAAAAGGCATGACAGCTGGATTGAGAAAGTGATGGAGTGGAAGCGCAACTACCCATTAACATACAAGCAATCGTCCGAGTTACTAAAGCCACAGTTTGTAGTTGAAACAGTCGCGAAGCTTACCGGTGGCTCAGCCCTTGTTGTCACCGATGTTGGACAGAACCAGATGTGGGCAGCGCAGTATTACCCATGCTATCGCCCGAGGCAGTTCATAAGCTCAGGAGGGCTCGGGACGATGGGCTTTGGTTTCCCCGCAAGCATAGGTGCTCAGTTTGGGCGTCCAGACGAACTCGTTGTAGCCTTCGTTGGAGATGGCGGATTCCAGATGACAATGTATGAGCTTGCTACAGCAGTCTTGCACAAGCTCCCGATAAAGGTGATCATCTTCAACAACTCATTCCTCGGGATGGTGAAGCAGTGGCAGGACATCTTTTTCGGCGGTAGGTATTCGGCGACGACACTATATGGAAACCCAGACTTCGTTAAGGTGGCAGAAGCGTATGGGGCAGTCGGGATGAGGGTTAAAACGCCAGACGAACTTCAGCCAGCCCTTGAGAAAGCTCTCGAGGTCAAAGACAAGCCCTGCATCATTGATTGCTGTATCGACCCAGATGAACATGTCTATCCAATGATACCTGCGGGGGGAACGATAAAGGACATCATATTACCGCCCGAACAAAGGCATAAGAAAGAAGAGCTCTTAGCAGACATCGCTACAGCTTACACAGCGGTTTAGCAAACGGGGGTGTGATTCGGATGGCGAGTGAACAAAACAGCAAATTGCATACTCTCTCTGTTCTCGTTGAGAACCGTCCCGGCGTGCTTGCAAGGATCGCAGGACTTTTCAGGAGGCGTGGCTTCAACATTGAGAGCCTTTCTGTGAGCACCACGGATGACCCGAGCATCTCAAGGATGACGATAGTTGTTGGTGGGGATGATGCAACGATTGAGCAAATAACGAAGCAACTCAACAAGCTCATTGATGTCATCAAAGTGCAAGACCACACTGGCGAAGATGTCGTTGAGAGGGAACTTGCACTCATTAAGGTGAGCTGTGAGCCTGAGAGGCGCAACGAGATATTAAACCTCGTTACCATATTCAGGGCATCAATTGTGGATGTGGGCGCAAACACGATGATAATCGAAATAACGGGCACGGAGGATAAGATAAACGCAATGCTTGAGCTGTTGCGCCCTTACGGCATACTTGAGGTTGCAAGGGCTGGGAAGGTCATCCTCGCTCGTGGTCCAAAGGCAACATGATGCCACTTGGAGGTGAACAGGTTGCACCCAGAGCAAATGCGTGAGCTGATCAGCGAGGCGACTGCAGACACCATCATGCTGGTCATAGCGTTCGCCTCACCAGTAGTTGGCATTATCGGCGGTTTGGTTTGGGGGTTGCTTAGGAAGCGTTTGTGGTGGGGATTTTGTAACGGGTTACTTTTAGGGATGCTCGGGGTGCTCAACTACGGGCTTTGGCGCTTCCACAAATATCGCATGCGCTTTGATCCAGTCAGCGGTTATGCAGGTTTGCACAGGGTTGATGTGTTGATAGAGAACTTGCTTGTGTTCATTGCGATCGGCATCCTAATCGGGTTCATAGCCGGCTTGTATGTGAAGCACTTTGGAAAGCATTGGAGTGAAACACAAAACACGCAGGGGGGTGTGTGAGATGGCGAAGATATACCGCGATGCGGACATGTCGCTTGAGCCTCTCATGGGGAAGGTGATAGCTATAATCGGCTACGGTAACCAGGGGCGTGCACATGCTCTTAACTTGAGGGACAGCGGGTTGAATGTCATAGTCGGTGCACGCAAAGACGGTGCCTCTTGGGGGAAGGCAAAAGAGGAAGGCTTCAATGTGATGGAAATAGCAAACGCAGCAAAGGAAGCACATGTCATAAGCATGCTCACGCCAGATCAAGTTATGCCTCAAGTGTATAAGGAAAGCGTCAGCGAGAACCTCTCCGAGGGGAAAGCGCTTGTCTTTGCTCACGGCTTCAACATCCACTACAAGCAAATAGTGCCACCACCATTTGTTGATGTTTGTTTGGTCGCACCGAAAGGTCCTGGAGCTCAACTGCGTTCGCTTTACGAAGAGGGGAAGGGTCTGCCAGCGCTTGTAGCCGTTGAGCAGGATTACACTGGCAACGCAATGCAAATAGCACTCGCATACGCCAAAGGGTTAGGGGCAGGTAGAGCTGCAGTCATTGAGACAACATTCGCCGAGGAGACGGAAACTGATCTTTTTGGGGAGCAAGTCGTTCTGTGTGGTGGATGCACTGAGCTTATAAGGGCTGCATTTGAGACACTCGTTGAAGCTGGCTACCAGCCCGAGGTGGCTTACTTTGAATGTCTTCATGAGCTCAAGCTCATCGTCGATTTGATCCACAGGGAAGGAATAACGGGTATGCGGAAGCGCATCAGCGACACCGCCGAGTATGGCGATATAACAAGAGGCAAGCGAGTCATAGGTGAAGCGAGCAGGCAAGCTATGAAGGAGATACTGCGCGAGATACAGAGCGGGGAGTTCGCGCGTGAGTGGATACTTGAGAACATGGCTGGACGCCCAGTCTACCACAGCGAAGGTAAGAGGCAAAGCGAGCACCTCATCGAGAAGGTGGGTGAAAAGCTTAGGGCAATGATGCCGTGGCTGAAAAGCTCATAGGTTTGTGAAGCTTAAAAGCTTGCGAAGTTAACAAGCTCGCAAAGCTTGGGAGGGGATGCTTTATGAAGAAGAGACGGATTTACATCTTTGATACGACATTGCGAGATGGAGAGCAATCGCCCGGAGTGAGCCTTAGCCCGAGAGAGAAACTGGAGATAGCGATGCAGTTGGCAAGGCTTAATGTGGATGTCATAGAGGCTGGCTTCCCCGTCGTCTCCGAGGGCGAGTTTGAAGCGGTGAAGCGCGTGGCAGAGAGCGTGAAAGGACCGATCATAGCAGCGCTCGCGAGGGCGAAAGAAACGGATATAGACGCTGCAAAGGAAGCGCTTGCACCAGCTGAGCGAAAGCGCATCCACACATTTATCGCAACTTCGGAGATCCACATGGTGCACAAGCTAAATATGACCAGAGATGAAGTGATTGAGGCAACCAAACGGGCTGTATCGTATGCACGCAGATGGACAGACGATGTCGAGTTCTCGGCTGAGGATGCCACAAGGAGCGATGTGGACTTCCTCTGCAAGGTTTTTGAGGTAGCTATTGATGCTGGAGCGACAACCATCAACATACCAGATACGGTCGGCTACGCGATGCCACACGAATTTGGTGAGCTCGTGAGAACCGTGCTTAACAAAGTGCCAAACATAGACAAGGCAACGGTAAGCGTCCACTGCCACAACGATCTCGGGCTTGCTGTAGCAAATTCGCTCGCTGGTATAATAGCTGGCGCATCTCAGGTTGAATGCACGATCAACGGCATAGGTGAGAGGGCGGGAAACGCAGCGCTTGAGGAGATAGTGATGATCCTCTACGCCAGAAGGAAAGTGCTCCACTGCTACACTGAGATCAACACTTACCTGATAAGTAGAACGAGCAAGCTGGTGAGCGATTTGACTGGCATGCCAGTCCAGCCAAACAAAGCCATCGTTGGAGCAAACGCATTCAAGCATGAGTCTGGGATACATCAAGACGGCCTCCTAAAAAATCCGCTTACATACGAGATCATTGACCCGAAGGTCGTCGGCATAACGGAAGAGGGTATAGTTTTGGGGAAGCACTCTGGAAGACATGCGCTCGACCAAAGGCTCAGGAAGCTCGGTTATGAGTTGACGAAGGAACAGCTCGATCAAGTCTTCAAGCGCTTCAAAGACCTCGCCGACAGGAAGGGCGAAATCACGGACATGGATTTGGAAGCGCTTGTCTCAGATGTGCTTCATACAAGCCCAGAGATTTACCAGCTTGACTACATGCTCGTTACGAGCGGTAAGGGCACGGTGCCGAGCGCCACAGTGAGGGTAAAGAGCGACAAAGGCGAGGTGACAGAAACTGGAACAGGCGTTGGTCCAATCGATGCCATCTACAGGACGATAGACAAGATCATAACGATACCCCATCGCCTCGTTGATTTCTCCGTGCGCTCAGTTGGACCTGGCACTGACGCGGTTGCTGAAGTGCTTGTGAGGGTTGAGGATGAACGGGGGAAAGTCTTCAGTGGCTACGGTATCTCAACGGATACAATTGAAGCAGCAGCGAAGGCTTATATGCACGCTCTCAACAAACTCGCATACAGCAAGCTCTCGGAGGCGGAGGGTAAGAGAGGTAGATGAGAGATGGGCATGACGATGACAGAAAAGATACTCGCTATGCACGCTGGCGAGAGGAAGGTTGAGCCAGGGCAGATAATTATGGCGAAGGTTGACTTGTGCATGGGTAACGATGTCACAGCTCCTCTGGCGATAAGGGAGTTCAGGAAGATAGGTGTTGAAAGAGTCTTCGACAAAGACAAGATAGCGCTTGTGGCGAGCCACTATGTCCCAAACAAAGATATGAAGGCTGCCGAGCAGGCTAAGCTGATGCGCCAATTCGCGGTTGAGCAAAACATCAAACACTATTACGAAGTTGGGCGTGGTGGCGTTGAGCATGTCCTCCTGCCAGATAGAGGCTTGATACTCCCTGGCATGCTCTATGTCGGTGCTGACTCACACACATGCACTGCTGGTGCTTTAGCTTGCTTTGCAACTGGCATAGGTAGCACAGACCTCGCAGCCGTCATGGCGACTGGAGAGATATGGCTTCGTGTCCCAGAGAGCATCAAGTTGGTTTACTACGGCGATTTGAACGAGTGGGTCATGGGCAAAGACATCATACTGGCAACGATAGGGCGAATCGGCGTAAGTGGTGCATCATACAAAGCGATGGAATTCACAGGTCCAGTGATTGAACGGCTTGGCATCGCTGACAGGTTCACCATCACAAACATGGCTGTTGAAGCTGGCGCAAAAAACGGCATCATCCCATTCGACGAGGTGACGGCGGAGTATTTGCGCAAAGTGGCACCGACAAGGGAAAGCGAGTGGCAAGTTGTATGCTCGGACGAAGATGCACGCTATGCACAGGTGATAGAGTTTGATTGTTCACGGCTCGAGCCATTGGTCGCCTACCCTCACCTGCCCTCAAATGTGCGAACGATATCGGAAGCCGTAAAAGACAACATCGCTGTTGATCAAGTCTTCATCGGCTCATGCACAAACGGAAGGATTGAGGATCTGAGGGTGGCTGCGAGAGTCATAAAGGGAAAGAAAGTTCATCCGAGGGTAAGGATGATAGTCATTCCAGCGACTCACGATGTTTGGCTACAGGCGCTCCGTGAGGGACTCCTTGAGGTTTTCGCTGATGCGGGTGCTGTTGTCTCAACGGAGACTTGCGGACCTTGTCTTGGAGGGCACATGGGCGTCTTAGCATCGGGTGAAAGGTGTGTATCAACATCAAACCGCAATTTTGTAGGGCGGATGGGCGATCCAGCATCGGAGGTCTTCTTAGCCAACCCTGCAGTCGCAGCTGCCTCAGCGATCCTCGGAAGGATAGCCCACCCAGATGAAGTTTAAGGAGAAACTCGCACATCAGAGGTGAATGACCTCAAACCTCGAGCCAACATCAGGTAGCTTTGCCACCTCTATTCTGACGGGGAAAGCATCCTTGAGCTGATCGAGGTGGGTTACGACGATTATTTTGTCGAACTCCCCCCTTATGCTGTGTATCGCTTCAACCATTTGCCTTAACCCATCGGAGTCTTGAGTCCCGAAGCCTTCATCAACCACAAGGAAACGAAGCCTTGCGCCAGCTCGCCTCGCCAGAAGCTTCGCCAGCGCAATCCTTATGGCAAAGTCAATCCTGAACCCTTCACCGCCAGAATAAAGCTCGTAAGGTCTTGTGCCCAACTCATCGGCTATCTTGATGTCGAGGGTTTCCCTAAGGCTTCCACCGAGCGTCTCGCGCTGTAGTTCAAAAGAGACATGCGCCCTGCCATGAGTGAGCTTACTCAAGATGCTGTTTGCGTCCCGCTCAATCTCTGGGATGGCATTCTCAATGATCAGCGCCTGAATCCCATCTCTGCCAAAAGCCCTCGCCAAGATGCCATATAGCTGTTCCTCATAACGCAACTGCTTTAGCCCCTCTTCAACCTTGGAGCGCTCTTGCTTAAGTTCCTCACATTCCTTTATCCTTCCCTCAACATTGCCCATCTCCAACTGGAGCTGTGAGCGCTTTTCATCGAGCATTTTGTGCTTACGCTCAAGCTCAGAAATCCTCCCCTCAACCTTCGGCTTAGTTGAGAGCTCATCTTCAACAGCTTTGATGCTCTTTTCCAGCTCCTCCAGCTTCTTGCGTCCGTCTTGGAACATGCGAACTTGCGTGCCCAATTGAGCCTTCAAACTTTTCTCCTCTTCGGTCGCCTGTTTCAACCTCTCGCTCAATTTCGCATACTCTTCGAGCTTCGCCTTCTCCTCACGCACTCTTTTATGTTCTTCCTCGTCGTAGCCCAATTCGGATATGCGAGCCTCAACTTCCCTAAGGCGCTTTTGCTCTTCATGTGCATAGTCGCACGAGCTTATTCTGCTCTGCACTTTGCGAATTTCATCCTCAACTTGCCTCAACTGACTTTCAGCCCCTGCAAGTTTTGCCTCCGCTTGCTTGAGCTGTCCCCACAGGACTTCAAATTCCCGCTTCCTCTCAATCTCCCTCTTCACTCGCTCATGCTCGCTCTCATCGTAACCGAGCGCATTTAATTGCTCTTGGATATCCTTCAACTGCGCACGCAACTCAGTTGCGAACTCACCCGCTTCAATACGCCTCTTCAATTCATCACACGCTTTCACTACCTCGTTGAGCTTCCCTTCGGCATCCCTCGCTTCACTCAATCTCGCCTCAACATTAGCAAGCTCTCTTTGGACGCTATCCAGCAATTCAACCTCTTTCAAAACCGACTTGAGCCGAGCCTCGGCTTCCGTTCGCTCTTGCTCCAACTGCTTACGCTCCTTTGAAAGCTCCTCAATCAACCTCTGCCTCTCATTGACGAACTCAACGAACTCGCGCTCAAGCATTTCCTTGCTATGCTCATCGAGCGGTGATTTACACAGCGGGCAACGAGGCTCTTTGGACTGAGCCAGCAGGCGAAGCTTCTCAGAGGTCTCCTCAATCTCACTTTTAGCCTGCCCACACTTCACCGATAGTTCCGTTAGCTTGCCCTCACATTGCCCTATCTTAGCTCTCAGCGCATCTGCCTCCTCCCTAAGCCCCTTTAGCCTTTCAACTTCTTCGTGAAGCCTTTTGGCTTCCCCTTCAAGTCGTCTCACAGCGGAAGCTTTAGCTTCAAGCTCTCGAGCTTGCTCACTGAATGCCTTGAGCCTCTCTTCAAGCTTTTGCCTCTCAAGCTCGATTTGATTTCCCAACTGCAGTGAATGTTCATAGAGCTGTGAATACCTTTTACGCAGTTCCTCAAGCATCGCCTCATCCTTTCTCAGGCTCTGCAACTCGTTATAGCCACGCTCTATCTCCTCTCGCCTCCCAGTGAACCTTCTCGCTTCATCAATGTCCTTCAAGCACGCTTTACGCTGTTCCTGCAGTTTAGCGAGCTTGAGCTCAAGCTCTTTTTTCGCTCCTTCAATAACCTGCTCAAGCCTTCGCTTCTCCTTTTCGAGTGCGCTGAGCTTTTGCAAGATCATCGTAAGCTCCTCGTCGCGCCTCTGCAACTCTTGATAGCGCCTGCAGTTGCTTTCTATCTCATCAGCCCTATCGATGAGCTTCTTCAACTCCTGATAGCGCTCGTATAGTGCCTTCAAAGTTCGGTTGAGTTCATTCAAGTCGCTTTTCAGCCTCTTCCTATCCTCTTCCATTTTTTGGCGTTGTCTCTCAAGCTCATTCAGCCTTGCGAGTTGGGAGCGTTTTTCATTGAGCTCGTCTGCGACAGCCTTGAGTGAGCTTTCAATGTTCGCCAGCGCTTCCTTCAGCTCCTCTTTCTTCTTGAGCAACTCGGGCAAAACCTTTAAAGCCTCGTCAATCCGATTTAACTCGCGCTCTTTGAACTGCGCTTCATCCGAGCGAACTTTTTGTCGTTGCCTTGCGAGCTCTGAGAGTTCGTCGTAGTGGTCGAGCCCGAGTATGCTTGCGAGGATTTCCTTCCGCTCAGCTGGTGTCTTCCTTGTGAACTCGTCGGCGCGCCCTTGCAGGATGAGAGATGTTGCAACGAATGTTTCATAGTCCATGTGGAGGATTGAATTGATCTTCTGCTGTGTCTCCCTGATTGATTGCCCTGTGAGTGGTAGCCACCTGCCTTGTGAGAAAAGGTGGAGTTCAAGCATCCTCTTTCTGTTCTTGCGCGAATACTTCCTTAAGACACGATATCGTCTGTCCTCAACCTCAAATTCAAACTCGACTTCGACCTCGTTAGCGCCTATGCGCAAGATGTCGTCATCAGGGCTTGTGCGTCCCCTTGCCTTCCTCGCCTCACCCCACAAAGCCCATGTGATAGCATCAAGCAGTGCTGATTTACCATGCCCATTTTGTCCAGACAGGCAGGCTAAATCAAATTCGGTGAAATCAAGTGGTGGCACATCCTCACCATAACTCATGAAGTTGCGCAACCTGAGCTTTAGAGGCACCATGCTCCATTCACCTCCGATCAACCTATCAACCTCTCAGAAAGTTCTCTCTCGAGCTCCCTTGCATACTTGATCAAATCATCCTCAAGCTCTTTCCACTCTTCCCTGTGGCGTATGTATCGGCGCAATGCTTCAATGACATCCATCTCCTCTGTGACGACTGCCCTTGGACCTCCCCTGCGTGCTTCATCTTCGGCAAGCCTGCTGATGCTCACGACCCTGAACGCTTCCTCAAGCGCTTCTCCAACAGCTTTCAAATTGAGCGCCTCACTTTGTCTCTCGGTGCACCTGTAGCGTATGCGCACTATCGCGTCTTTGATGTCCTTTTCTCGTATAGCGTTGATGAGTGCAAGCGTCGGGTCGCTTTCACCCCTCAGGTCAACTTCAATCGTTATGAAGCGTCTTGCGGGTGTCTCAATGAATTCGACTTCAACGCCGCCGTTGATGTGGACGATGCAAAAGCCTTTCCTTTCCCCTTCCTCACTGAAGTCACAGCGCTCAATACTGCCAGAGTAGACAACATGCGGTGATCCAGATGGGTTCAAGTCCTGATGCCTGTGTATATGACCAAGTGCCACATACGCAAACTGAGGCAAAGCGAGTGCACTCAAAAACAAGTTTGGCTCAACACCAAGCACGGCTGTCCTCTCAGAACCAGAGTAGACAGCGTTCGCAACGGAGATATGCGCAAGCAACACCGCAGGTGCATCGCTGGAAACACTCTCAGCCATCTTTGATATCACGTCGGCGCAGATGGCTTCCATCTTGTTGGCTATCTCCTCATCGCTCATGGAGCGCACCTGCTCCTTAGCCAGAAGTTGGCTTCTGTTAGGGTATGGCAGGCAGGCGACTTGCAGTTCGCCACTTTTGGTTTGAAGCCTGAAAAGCTGTGGCTTCGTTGCAACATGGACATTCGGCACACCGAGCACTCCGAAAAGTTCAAGTGGCGATGCTCTACCAAACGATACGGGCATATCATGGTTGCCTGTTATCAGGACTGTCGGTATGCCTTCATCCGAGAGACGCTTTATTTGCTCGCCAAACATTTTTTGGTATGTTGGTGTTGGGTTGGCATAGTCATATGCATCGCCCGCAAATAGAACAGCGTCAACACGGCGCTCAATAGCTGTATCTACAACTTTCTCAAGACAACGAACAAAATCAAGCAAACGCAAGTTCAAGCCAGTCGTCGGATCTATTTTCCCATGCGTCTCAATTCCGATGTGGGCATCTGCAAAGTGAAGGACCTTCATCCAGCATCTCACCACCGATTAGCAGGCTGGGGGTTTGCTACCACCTTCATTTCAAGTGTAGCGCTGTTCTGTCGCTCGAAAGTAAAAACCCCCGCTACGATCACGGCATCACCTTGCCACATCAGCTTTTTGCGCACAATGCAAACTGGTGATAAGATGATTAAGCAGGTTTGAGCTCATCTGCACAAAGAAACGAACAAGTTAGAGGTGGTGAGCATGACGAGGGCGATGGGGATAGCGTGTGGCTTGATTTTCCTTTCGCTCACTCTTGCGCATCCAAACGCCATAAAGGTTAACCAAGTCAAACGAACTCCAGTGATTGATGGTGTCATTGGTGAAGAGGCATGGAAGGAAGCTTTGCACTTCACAATCGAGAAGCCATTGCGTTCAAGCAAGGCAACCGCTAAGGCGACGGCGATGCTCTGTTTTACTTCCCAAGCAATCTACATCGGCTTCGTGTGCGAAGAGCCAGAGATGAAGAATGTGCGTTGCAATATCACGGTGCGAGACGGTGAAGTGTGGCGTGACGATTGCGTTGAGGTATTCATCGCGCCATGCTCAGATGAACCATCAAGCTACTACCACTTGCTCGTCAATGCGAGCGGTGTTTTGAGAGATGAGTTTTGGCGCGATGGTGAGGCTGATGTGCGTTGGGAAAGTAAAGCTGTCGTTAAAACGAAGAGGGACGATGCCACATGGAGCGTTGAGCTGATGCTACCGATAGCATCGCTTGACAGATTGCCCATCTTCAATGACAGGTGGCGCGTGAACTTCGCAAGGGAAAGATACGCTGTCTCACCAGCTGAGCTGACGACATGGATGGAATGCGTGAACAGCTTTCATGAGCCAGAGCGGTTCGGTGAGGTGGTGATGGAGGGCATATCAAAGCTTGACGCTGTAGTGGGCATCACAAGGAAAGTTGTGCAAGCCGAAGTTAAGGCAATGCTTGCGCAATTGCGCAAGCTAAGGGCATCCATACCACGAGCTTGCAAAACTGAGAAAGGCAAGGAATTGCATGCCACATTGAACGAGCTTGAGCGCAAGTTAAGCGGTGGCTCTCTTGAAGCTCAATGGAGAAGCGCGTGTGAAGCAAGACATAGTTTGAGCCGTCTGAAAGAAACTGCAGAGGTGGTGAGGTTGATTGAAAGGTTAAACACGCCATATGCGATCTTCGCTCCATCTCCCATGCTCAAGATCAGGCAAGACCAAGTGCCCGATATGAAGCCGTGCACGCAGATAAGCATGCATGCAGGGCGTGGCGAGGCAGAATCAGCTCAGCTCTTGATCTCAGCTCTGGCGAAGGATTTGAAGGGCGTGCGAGTAAGCGTCAGCCCACTCATCGGTCCGGGCAACAGGGCGATATTTGCGGATGTGCGTTTGGTCGGCTATGTCAAAGTGAACAAACCCACACCGTATGGCTTTAAGGTCGCAGGGCGCTACCCAGATCCTCTAATGCAGATGCAACCGTTTGATGTCAGCGAAGGGAATGTGCAAGCCGTATGGATAACCGTTTCAGTGCCGAAGAATGCCTCAGCAGGTGAGTATGTTGGCAGTGTGATTGTGTCTCCTGAGAACGCTCCAATGAGCACAGTGGAAATGAGGTTGCGTGTCTATGATGTTGAATTGCCAACGCAGAGCTTCCTAAGGACCTGTGTTCTCATCTGGGACGGTAAAGCGAAGGCAGTCTATGGCGATGTATGGACTGAAGAGATGAGGAGGCGCTTCTATGAGATGTGCTTACGGTATAGGTGGACACCCCCTCCACCGTTGCCTTGGGATAAAGTTTTCGTCAAGCGTCCAGACGGCACTTGGGAAGCGGTATGGGATGAGTTTGACAGGGAGGTTCAAAGATGGATGGCGAAAGGTGCAACAGCATTCTCCATCTCTCGCATACTGCGCTGGGGCACGAAACTGCCACCTCCTGAAGAGAGAAGCGATGTGGCGGTGAAATTGCGCTTGCTCGGCGAGCATCTGAGGGAGAGAGGATGGAGCGACAGGTTCTACTTCTATGTCTTTGATGAGCCATCGGAGAAGGCGTTTGAAGAGATACAAGAGTTGTGCAAGTTCATCCACGAGCAAGCGCCCAACCTGCTCGTCCTCTTGACAGCAGGCTATGGTGCAACTGGCTCATTCAGGGCGCATGCACCAACACCTGATGGAGCTGTATATCGCAAGCTCGCGGGTTGTATAGGGATTTGGGTGCCACACATCGATTGCTTTGATGAGGTGTTCTTGAAGCGGAGGAAAGCGGTGGGTGAGCAAGTGTGGATGTATGTTTGCATAAGCACATGTGGTAGCTCCTACCCAGACATGTGGCGAATTGATTGGACTGGGGTTTCGCATAGGGCTGTTGGGTGGTGGCTATGGCGTTACGAGTGCGATGGCTTCCTATACTGGTGCGTGAACTACTGGACCGACGACAAGGGCAAGCCATTCAACCTCTTCGAGGACGCAACAGCATACCCGGGCGGTAACGGCGATGGCTTCCTCTTCTACCCCGATCCGAAGTTTGGAGACCCACTGCCATCGATACGAGCCGAGCTCTTCAGGGACGGCATCGAAGACTATGACTTGCTATGCATGCTGAAGGGAAAGCTAACGCAGGTTGCATCGGATGCAAAACTTTCATTGAAGCTTCAAGGCTTGGTTCAAAGGGCAAGGAAACTGGTTGATGTGAGCGACATCATCACTTCGCCGAAAGATTTCTCAAACGACCCGCACATATACGAGGAGCGACACAGGGCAATACTTGAAGTGCTTGAGCAACTTGGAAGGGCAACGGCTCAGAAGAAGTGAACCGCAAAGTGTGCTTGCGCAACTTTGCGCAACTAATGGTAAGCGCTACTGAGCAAGTGGACATTGCCGATGTGGACTCTGCTTAAGCCGGCTGTCTTTGCTGCTTCAAGGCAACGGAGTGCGTGTGTGCGTGATGTGGTTGGCAAATCACTCATGTAAAACTGCGGCGCGAATGCGAGCAGGCTATATGGTATGTTTGGATCGAACTGAGCTATGAAGTTCGCTATCGCAGACACTTCATCCTCATCCACATAGCCTGGGACGAGCAATGTGCTTGCCACAAGCAAAGGTGGCTGTGGGCGCATAGGTAGAAACTCGGTCGCCACCATGGCGAAGTTCTCAAGGGTGCGTTTGTTGCTGACGCCACAAAGAGCTATGTGGAGTTTTTCATCCCAAGCCTTTAGGTCAAATTTGATACAGCCTCCAGACTCAAGTGACAGCTTAACCATCTGGCGCAAGAGCTTTGGATGAGCGCTCCCGTTTGTCTCCCAGCAGATGCGCAATATCCTGTTGGGCTTGTTTTTCAAAGCCAGCTTTGAAGCCATAATGGCGTGTGGCAGGAATGGGGTTGGGTCACCACCAAAGTAGCAAATGCACGCTATCCTTTTGTGGACTGCTCTCGCCAACTCCTCAGGTGTGACGGGGCGCGATGTATGGGTCATGCGTTTGAAATGCCAGTTCTGACAAAACAGACAGTTGAATGTGCATGCGTGGTAGAAAACAGCGAGGTTGAAGTAGCCATACTCTGGACCGGGAGAGTAGGCGAAATCTGGGTAGCCAACCCCAGTTCCAGCTGGGCATACCCACGATGCAACGCAATTTGTGGGTAACGGGTCATCATACCAAGAGACGCTCGCAACCCTCCTACCGCCGATGTGTAATCCGCAATAGCCGACTGTGCCCTTCTCCAACACGCATTCGTTGAGGCACAGATTGCACCTCCTGCCATCGCTAACCTTTGGCGGCGTTGCGGGCAGATGAAATGGCTTCCTTGAAGCCGTATGTGCACGCTCAACTTGAGCTTTCACTTCCTCGTAGTGCCCCTTTATGCAATCGGCGCAAAGAGATAGAACGGATGATATTGTTCGTGAGCGCTTCCCACAGCGAATGCATTCACCCATCGTTCGCATCACCCATGAAGGAATTCGCCACCTTAAGTGTGCGCTTCAAGCCTCAATTTCACTTATTGAGCAACTTGGGTAAGGTATGCAAGAGCCGAGCAATTAGCGAGCCAAAGGTAGAGTGGCTGTAAGCCGTATATCCGTTGCAATAGCTGGCTCACTTCCTCAGGGAAGAGCAAGCAAAGTGTTGCAGCGATGGCGAGGAATGGACCGAACGGGATGTAATGGTGAGGGCGCTTGCGCCTCAAAAGAAGTATCACGACACCGACGATAGCGCCGGTGAAGATGGCGATAAGCAAGTAGCCCAACAGGAGCCACGAAAAACCGATGTGCAACCCGAGTGCTGCAGAGAGCTTGACATCGCCAAGCCCCATCGCCTCCTTACCGAAAAGCGCCGTCCCAAACTTGCGAATCAAAACGAACATAGCAGTTGCGGTGAGCATCCCCAAGATCGAGCGAGAGAGCATGTCAACTTCGGCAACCGTGAAAACCTTCGCAACTACACGCAGTATCCCGATAACGCCGATTGCGAGCGGAACTTCGTCTGGTATAAGATACCATTCACAATCAACGGAGAAGGCAACGACGAGGAAAACCAAAGTGATGGCAACCATCACCCAATCAAGCGTGAAACCATATCGCCAGTAGGATGCTAAGAAAAGAAGCGCACAAGCAAGCTCAACGAAGAAGTGCCTATAGCCTATAGGATACTTGCAATAGCGACACTTCCCAAGGAGTAGGATGATGCTCAAAATCGGTATGAGGTCATACCAACGCAATGTAGCCCCACAGAATGTGCAATGCGACGGAGGATTCAGTATGCTCATCTTCCTTGGGAGCCTGTAGATGCAAACATTCGCAAAGCTCCCAAAGCATGCACCAACTGCGAAAGCCATTATTGACCAGATGGCGCTTTTAAGCCACATGTCAAGCATCGCTTCACTTCCCGTAACTCAAGAAGAGTCTGCCCCAACCAGTGCCAAGCATTTTTTCAACCCTCTTCTTGCCGACGAAGTGATACCAATAAATGTCGTAGTAGAGGCGTGAGGCAAGGTAACTCCATGGGGTGATTGGTGAGCGCAACAAAACGCGCTCAAGTGGTTTGAGCGGACCCCAGTAGATTGCCTTTTGACCCTTGCTTGCGAATGTGTCGCCAACTTCAAACCCTAAGTTGATGTCACTGACATCGTCTCCAACGATCTCAATTTCGTTCACATCGCCGCAACCTAAACCCAACTCGTGCGCCAGCTTGATGTAGCCGATTGAGAGAGGATCAAACCCCATCAACTTGGCAGCAACTGCATCGATTGCCACCATGTCATCGCTTGCCAGAATAAGGTTTGCCACAACTGGCTCTATTGCCCTTGGTCCAGGACCGTTGCCAGCGAAAGTGCCATCCATGACTGCAAACAGCCCAGGGTGAATCTCCTTCTGTATGATGAGCAAATCGACGAGGCTCTCGTGTATGTGCGCGTGGCACCAGTGCCTGTTCTCACGCAACAGCCCGCCAAACGCGTTTTTCATCGCCCCAGTCGTTGTAGTGAAAACATGCGTCTTGAGCGTAGGCAGATGGATAGCATTCATCCCGATGAAAAGCTTCGGTATCGTGATGCCGTCTGGGAAGATCTTGTCCAACACAAGCATTTTGTGTTTCGGCTCATAGACGACCCATTCAACACTTGGCTTATATAGCCAAACTGTGCGCACCCCATACTTCCTCAGCACTGGCTCATGTTTGTTCGCTATCGCTCCAACCTCAGGATTGACTACCACAGTCCTGTTTTGAGCAGCAACAAGGCTACTGGGGTTGTATCCGTCTTCAAGCATCGTCTTTATAACGCCCTCAAGTTGCCATGGCGTCGTTGAGCACCCCGGGAAAAAGTAATGCCAGCTAATGTTGATCTTGAGGATTGTTCCGCACTCCTTCGGGAGCACAGATGTGTAATTGAGCATGCGCATCAAACGACCGTAATCCTCAAGGACTGTTTCCGGGCTTGTGCGCAAGACGGCAACCTTGGATCTTCGCACCGATGCGCCTGCACACACATCCCGTTTTTGCAATGTCGCTGTCATCTTCCCTCTCACCTATTCCTCGATGAGTTCAACATTTGCCCTCGGAACTGTTACAACGCCACCTTTGTCAAGCTTTGCCTTCAAGACCCTAACCTTTGAGCCAGTGTCGATGAGTTGAGGTTCTGGTGGCAATTCTATTACAGTTGCAAGCTCACCAAAGTATGGTTCTCTTATGATGCGCACCCTACTTCCGACCTCAAGTATGCCAGCAACGACTTTTGATGGCGGTGGAGGTGGCATCCCCTTTAGCTTTTCAACTGGGATGATAACCTCGGGGCGTATAACACCTGCTCTTATCTGCGTTGCGCCACTTATCGAAGCTTCCATGCCTGAGAATTCACCGAGCAGTTCAAAAGTGCGTCTTGCCATCGGAAGGACACCAAACCCTTCGGTGACGATGACGGTGAGCCCGATCTCTTCTTGCCCAGTTATCGCAACTCCTATTTCGTAGCTGAGCAAGCGAGCTAAGTCAGAATCGATTATGCCACCGACGATGATGCCAATAGCACCGACATCAATTGCAGCCCTCATGAGTTCATATCTTGCCACCGAGCCACAAACGAGCACCTTGCCACGATGCTCATCGCCCACCTTCGATGCCTTCACATCTTCATCTGGCGAACTTGCGAGCATCGCGAGTTCCCCTACAGCCTCGCCACCGATCCCGAAGATGCCCTGAATCAATGCGCCCCTCGTTTCAACGACTGCACCCTCGCTTGGTATCACTTCAACGACAGTGCCACGAATGTATGCAAGGACTTGGATCGGCGTTGGTGGATGCCTTATCCCGACATTGCCTGTAACATCGGAGATGAACTCAACTACGCCGTCAACAGGGCTTTCAACCGAAGACTTTAGCAAGCCAAAGAACGATTTCATTTCAGCGAGCACTTCGCCCTTCCTGACACTTTCACCAACTCGCTTCTTCATGACTTGGGGCAAACTGCGTGGCTCAATGCCGAGCCTGTCTGCCACACGCACCGGCGTCAAAGGTCCGGGCAATTCAGCTTTAGCTACAACATCAGTCGGTGAAACGATGTCACCAACTTTAACGAGCACCTCGCCTTTGATTGGTAGCCTCCTCTCCTTCCGTATGATTGCATCGGCGCTCACAATGAGCCCGGGCGTGTATGCCGTGCCCATAGAACTATCACCACTTCAACTTGCGAGCTTCATTTGATAACGAGAAGCGCGTATGCGAGCCTCTCTTGAATGACATGAAGCCTGCCACCAAACTCCGAGAGGAGTTCTTTCAAGTCCTTGCGCTTAGCGATGATGAATGTGCGCTTGCGAGCTTGTGCCACCTTCTTCAGTTCCGCAACATTGTCAGCACGCATGACGACCCTGTGCGAGTAATAGACGACGCTTGATTGATCACGCTTGAAAACGACTACGGCATCATGTGGGTGAGCTGTGGCACCGATGGCAACAGCGAAATCCCTGAGTGGCTCTTGCCTGTAGTATGCAATCCGTGGGGCTACGCTATGAGCAAGTGAAAGGTTAACGGCTACCATAAGGCAGGCGAGCACAAAAGGGAAAAGCTCTCGGTAGTTCTTTCCGATTCGGCTCCTCATAACAAACATGCCGACCAACCCGCACATGGCAAAAGCTATCGCTGTAGCGTATATGCCCCAACCAAGATCAACCACCTCGTCGCCGTATGTAAACCTGTCGTGGAAATACGCATTGATGACTTTCGGGGTTAGCAAGGTTAGCAAACTCAGGAGGGCGCTGAGGGACGAAAGCCCGATTGCAGTTCGGCGCAGTTGAGCGGGATCAAAAGCGTCCTTCAGGAAGCTATCAAACCACCAACCACACAACAGCGCCAGAGCCGAGAAGGAAGGCAATATGTATTGTGGGTTCTTACACCTCGAGAACGAGAAAAAGACGACGATGGCAAGTGACCAACATGTGCAGTATGAGACGAGCGATTGATGCGATTCAAACACAGCTCTATCGGTGAGCGAGGACATGAACTTGCGCATCATAGCACGCACACCGTATAGCCACGCTTGCGGTATGAATGCGCTCCATGGGAAGAAGAAGACGAACAGCACGGGAATGAAATACCAGATTGGTTGAGCGTGTTTCACCGACGCGAACCGTTGAATATTCTCTCGCAAGAAGAAGACGCGCAAGAACTCGCCACCAGTTTGAAGCGATGCAAGCGTCCACCAAGGTAAGTTGATGAGCATTAGCACCACAAGTCCCGCGAGGATATGGGAACGCCTCAAGCCACTAAAGAACTGCCCTGTGAATAACCAATACGAGCATATGCCGAGTGCGGGCAGGATGAAGCCGATCGGTCCTTTCGTAAGGATTGCAACACCAGAGAGCGCGTAGGCGAGAAGGTAGAAAAACAAACTCAAAGGGACACGACCCACTCCAGCTTGTGCGTTAGCGCTCGCATGTCCACTTGTAGCTAAGCACTCCGCATGAAAGAAGCACATGAAGGCACTGCCTATGAGCAGGTGAAGCAATGCATCAGTCGTAGCCACATGTGCGCTTGCGACAACTCCAAAAGATGTGGCAAGCGAAAGCCCAGCAACGGTTGCCCCAAAAGGGCTCAAATACCTCTTCGCAAAGATGAGCGTGACCAAAACGAGCAGGACAACAGAGAGAGCCGATGGGAGCCTCGAAGCGAATTCGTTTACGCCGAATAGCTTGAACGAAACACACATCAGCCAGTAGATGAAAACGGGCTTTTGGTATCTCGGCTGACCGTTGAAATATGGCACAACATAGTTTTTCGTCTCAAGCATTGTCCTCGCTGCCGATGCATATCGTGGCTCATCCTGATCAAACAGTGGCATCGAACCGAGGTTGTAAAAGCATAGCAACAGGCTCACAAGCAAAATAACGAGAGCAACGGGACGCACAGAACCATCCCCCGCTCATGTGGAAATGGCGTTGAGTTCAACGGATGCCAACATAGTTTAGCGTCATTGGCTCAGTTGGTCAAGTATTCTTTTTGCGTTTTCCCTCACATACTGGTCTGGGTCGTTTAGCATCTCCTGAAGTATCGGCTTCGCCTCATATGCCCTCAGCTGCCCAAGCGCGATTATGCAAGCTATCTTGAATGATGCATCCTTGCTCCCCTTCAACTCCTTCAAAGTCGCTATGAGTGCGGGCACAGCCTCTTTCGCACCCAAGTTGCCGAGGGCATATGCAGCCTGCATGGAGGCTGGTGTCTTTTTCTGCAACAACTCAATCAATGGCTTAACTGCTCTTGTGTCACGCAAAGCGCCAAGCGCATTCGCTGCACTGGCTGCAGTCTTCTCATCTTTGAGCAACTCGATCAGTTGTGGGACTGCTTCCCTTGCGTTAGCTATGCCGAGCGCGATCGCAGCGTTGCCTCTTATTATCGGGTCTTCGCTCCTGAGCTTCTCTATCAAAAACCTTATCGCCTCATGATGCCTCGTTTGACCGAGCGCCACAAGCGCTGTCGGAGCAGTTGATGGATCTTCGGCAGCTTTGAAGAGGAGCTCAAGCGCTTCCTTTGATGGGTTCCTTAGCGAGCCGAATTGGGATAGAAGTTGAGTCCGCTTGAACGGCTCCTTGACTGCGTTGTAGGTTTCAATGAGAGCCTTCTCAGCAACATCGCCCATCAAGCCGATGGCGTGAGCTATGTTTGAGCTAAGCGAGGCATCTCTCGCCTCAATGAAAGCCTTCGTCAAAGTCGGGAGGGCATCTTTCCCAATCCGTGAGATTATCTGTGCTGCGGTATACCAAACCTTGTGTTCCTTTGACTGAAGCATCGTCAAAAGCTGTGGGAGCGCTTCTTTGCCTATGCCAGAGAGCGCATACGCAGCTGCATTTTCTGGCGTGTTTAAAACCACAGTCCCTTCGCCCGGCATGATCGGTAGCTGTTGAGCTGTCTCTATGACTTTAACCAGTTCTGGGACAGCGTCTTTGCCGATCGCTATGAGCGCTGTAACTGCGCCCATCCTAATCATTGTGTCTTCCTCTTTGAGCAACTCAACAAGTTGTGGAACAGATTTCGAATCCTTGAGAGCACCGAGCGAACAAAGACCTGCTATCCTCTCGCTCTTAGGTGCACCCTTAAAACGCGCTTTAGCGATTGAGCCTCCAATTGATGGCTTAGTCGCAAACGCATAGACAGCCAAGATGAGAAAAACGAATGCGAGCACCCAACCACCAACGCACCATGCTAACATCCACTTTGCGGTGTTGACTTGCCTGCTCATAGCAATACCCCTCCCTTCGTAGGTTCAGCTGTGTCTGAGTAGCGATGAGAATAAGCCTACCAATGAGTTGCTGGCACAGTCCAGCGCCTTTGATCCCAGCGTATCAGTTTAACATGCCCGTCATTAAACAAAGCATTGTAACCGTTTGGGTGATTATATTCACCGCTGTATGGTGGCTTTGGACCATCCCAACCAAAAATGCCCTTCTCGCCGAACATGATTCTCTCTGGCTCGCTGGCTACTGTGAGCACGCCCAAGTTTGGACCAACATCTGGGAAAACCCCGTCGCCGTCGTTCCAGATCCAGCGTGGAAACCAAATGTATGAGACCCACCCGTTCTTTGGACCACCCCTGCTCTCATACTCTGGCACATCCCTATCCGAGGGACAATACCAGACATCGAGGTTCTTCATGTATGGCTGGAGGACATCCACAAGGAACTTGTAAGTGCCAGTCCCAGCGTTGCTCCCATACGGTGTATCAAGCCAAATGACTTGACCAGTTTGGTAGTCAATCACCTTGATGTGCGATTCCCAGTTGTAATACGGTTGCGATGTCGGATAGAGACCATCATAGTCATCGGCATACATGATCATGGCTACTCCTATCTGACGGAGGTTTGACAGACATTGAGTTTGCCTCGCACGCTCACGAGACCCCGCATACACAGGGAAGAGCAAACCAGCGAGTATGCCTATAACCGCTATTACGACGAGCAACTCAATCAAAGTGAATGCGCGGTTATAAACCGATCGCATCCTCTCATGGGCACCTCGTCAGGACAAACGCGGAGGCTCACCATGCTTCTCTGTGAAGACGGAAAGCCAACCTCAAATTGAAGTGCTCATTGCGCCACGATATTGAATATCTCGGTTCGCACACCTGGTGGGCTCTTAACGCCATCTGAATCATTGATCACAACGACATCCCACTTGCCAGTTGAAGCATTTGTTAAGTCAAATGTTGCCTTTATCCTGCTCGAGCTTTCGACTACGACATTAGTTGCGACTATATCCCTCTGCCCAGACTTGCGTAGCTGAACTTTTGCACCGTTCCAGAAGTTGCTCCCGCTTATCGTGACGGTTATTGGGTTCTTGCTTTGGAGGTTAGAGCCTTGCGATGGTGTTACTGCTGAAATAACAGCTTGCGCCTTAATGATGAAAACGCTAACGCCAATTCTCCCATCAGCATTGACAGCCTGCAAGCTCCATTTGCCCGGAGCTTTACCAACTAAGCCAAGTGTGCAAGTGGCTTCGTTTCTGCTCTTTACAACAACATTCGTGGCGTTTATATCAGGTTGCCCAACTTTCCTGAGCATTACGAGCATGCCTGGGTAGAAGTTGTCGCCAATTAGCTTCACAGTTAGTGGAGCGTTGTTGAGCCCTTCCGATGGCGAGACGCTGTTTATCACTGGTGCAGGCGCATACACCATGAATGTCACATTTGAGGACCACGCTGGTGAGGTATACGGATTCGTGACTACGACCGCACGCCTACCTGGGGTAACGCCTCGCAAGTCAAATGTGCAAGTGATTTGCTTATGGTCTTGACTCACCTGCACATTCGTTGCGCTTATGTCAGGTTGCCCTTTACGCCTCAACACAACAGTCGCACCTTCCCAGAAGTTGCTCCCGTATATTGTGGCTGTGACCTGAGCGGTGTTTTCGCCTCCAGTCGGTTCTATCTTGCTCAAGGTGGCTGGTGCAGTTACAATGAATGCCTCTGCCTTTACGCCCTCTTTCTCATCTGTGTTCCTGACTACGACGCTCCATTTACCGGGCTGTGCACCCTTTAGGTCAAACTGGCTTGTGAGCGATGTCTTTGAAAGCGATGTCACAGTCCCACGGATGTCATTTGTGCCAAGCCTCAGGAATGCCTGTGCACCACTGAAGAAGTTCGTGCCGATGATTGTTAAGGTGACTATGCCAGTGTTTGGTGCTGTGTATGTCGGTGATATCGCTGTAACGACTGGTTGATTCGCTGTGATGGTGAATGCGTTATCAAGCTTGCCTTCCTTCCCATCCGGGTTACGCACAACGACATTCCAGCTTCCGGGTGCTCTGTCACGCAGGTCAAAAACACAAGTTAGCTTTTGCTCGTCAAAGCCGATGAATGTATATTTTACGCTGAGTGCAAGTATGTCGGCTTGCCCATCCTTCGTTAGCCTCACCATAGCACCGCTAAGGAGCATCGAGCCAGTGATTTCAACAACTACTTGCCCTGTGTTCGGAGCACTCTGCGGTGAGACACGACTTATCTGTGGAGGACCTTGCTGAACAATCTCAAGCCCGCCTTTCAAGGTGCCAGATTGCCCATCTGGGTTGACTACAACAACATCCCAATTGCCCGTTTCAATGTTGTGCACATTTATCGTTGCTGTTATTTGCGTTGCGCTCTTAACAACAACATTTGTTGCGTTGACCACCTTCTTGCTTGTGCCGTTGTCCTTCTCGATCCTCACAACAGCGCCACTGTAGAAGTTTGTGCCCGTTATCGTGACATTGATTGAACCATAGTTCGTTGCGCGGTTAGGTGTTATCTTGCTCACAGTTGGCGGTGATGCCGACTTGACCAAGAGCACGCCTGAGAGCCTCGTCGATTTACCGTCATAGTTTGTAACGACGACATCCCATCGCCCAATTAGAGCACCTCTCAAGTCCACCTTGCAAGTGATTCGGTCACCATGCAAGTTGCCATCTCTGTCAAAGACATTGATGTTGGTTGCCTCAATTTCTGGCTGTCCTGAGCGTGCAAGCTTAACTGTCGGTCTGTAGAAGTAATTGCCATCAATCGTCAAAGTTGCAACGGCATTGTTGATAGCCTCTGACGGTGACACTGAGGTGACAACGGGAGACATAGCAGTTACAACGAAAGCCCTTTCTTTCACTCCCTCTTCACTACCCTCATTTTTCACAGCTACATCCCAAGGCGCTGGCAGTTTGCCACGGATATCAAATGTGCACACTATGCGAGTCCTGTCGGCAACTACAACATTGCTACCGGTAACTTCGCCACCGTCTTTGTGGCGTAGCTTCACTGTTGCACCTGCCCAGAAGTTGGAGCCCGTTATTGTCACTGTGACTGGTGCGGTGTTAAGAGCCGAAGATGGCACAACACCAGTCACTACCGCAAGTGCCTTGACCGTGAAATCGTCGTTTGGTGTGTTAGCGCTCGCAAGCCCATTGATGTTGACGACTGTAAGGTCCCATTTGCCTGCTGCTTTACCCTTCAAGTTAAACTTGCACTCTATTTCTTCGTTCCCGTTTGTGACATCGCCGTCCTTGTCATTCATTTTGATAACGGAGCCAATTATGTCAGGTTGACCAGCCTTAACGAGCTTAACAGTTGCATTCGGGAAGAAGTATCTACCGCTCACCGTCACAGTTAATTCGTCTTTGTCGTTGTCGCCAGAGTTCGGTGATACACTGCTCACTTCTGGATTAATGTTTGGCACCTCATAAACGGTGAAGCCATTTTGTAGCGTCGCAGATTGACCGTCGGCATTCCTCACAACCAAGTCATAACCGTTAGCTACAACATTCCTTAAGTCAAACCTTGTCCAAACTTGCTTGTCGTTAAGGAGCGTTGTGCTTGTGCCGGAAATCGTCGTGTTGCCTTTCTTCAACTCAACCGTGATCCCTGAGTAGAAGTTCTCGCCATCAATCGTCACACCGACTATCGTCCCCTTGAGCGCTTGATTAGGGGTCACTTTCGTGATCTTTGGCTGTTTACCCTTCACGAGGAAAGCGTTGGCAAGCATTCCAGATTGACCATCCGAGTTAGTTACTACAACACTCCATCTTCCGAGCGCAGCTCCAGTCAGGTCAAAACTGCATTTGATTGTGCTGTTGTCCACAACCTGCGCATTCCCAGCAACAATTGGTGCTTGCCCTAACTTCCTGAGCGCCACCGATGCACCAGAGAAGAAGTTGCTCCCCACAATCGTCACACTGACGATGCTGTCCCCCTCACCTTCACTCGGGTTGATGCCTGTCACTTGGGGCGAAGGAGCAGTTATCGTGAGAGCATCAGCATAAATCGCTTCAGGGCTCATCGGCGGAGCATCGTGAGGCACATTCTGCACCACCACAGCCCACTTACCCGGTGAAGCCGACTGCAATCCATTGCCCGCATTATTATCCATGTCCTTCAAGTTAAACACGCAGTTGATTTGCGTCCTACTCGCCACATTGACGCTAACCGCCTCTATATCGGCGAATCCAGCCCTGCGCAACTTCACCTTCGCCCCATCCCAGAAGTTGCTCCCGTTTATCGTCAGCTCGAATGCTTGATTTGTGTTGGATGCCGTTGTTGGTGAGATTGAAGTTATAGTTGCTGGTGCAGTGACGGTGAATGCGCTTTGGACTGTCACGCTCCTGCCATCGGCGTTTATGATGCTCAAGTCATATCTTCCTGGCTCCTTGTCTTTGAGTGGCAGTGTGCAGATGAGCTTTGTTGCATCCTGCGTCCAGCTGACCTTCTGCCCCTCAATAGTGCTTGCCCCCTTAGTCAACAAGACTCTTGCGCCCTCATACAGGAAGCGCCCGTAGATTGTCACAAGCACATCACCAGTGTTTGCGCCAACATTTGGCTCTATGCCAGTTACCTCGGGGTAGTCAGGGCTGTAGACACCAACAATCTCCCACGGGACCGGGTCGCTCTCTGGACTGAATGGATTTATCACAACGAGATTCCACACACCCGGTGCCCTACCTCGTAAGTCGAACTGGCATGTCAGTTCGCTCCCTTTGTTCTCGCCACCAACAAAACGCTCTTCAACTTGAGGTGGTGCTATCGGAGTTATGTCACTATAGCCATTGCGCTTCAACCTGCAAGTTGCGCCCCTCCAGATGTTGTCACCAACTATGGTGATCTTGAAGCTCGCACTTGAGTTTTCGCCCTTCTGTGGCTCAACATTTGTAATTACAGCCTTCGCCTGAATTGTGAAGGCATTAGCGAGACGAGCGATTTGTGTTGGTGTATTCTCAACCTCGACATCCATCACCATCGGGCGCTTACCTTTCAAGTTAAGCTCGCACACAATTGCCTCCCTTGATACCGAAGTGACAGTGCCTTCAATTGTTGTGTCACCGCTCTTCAGCCTTACTTTCGCACCCTTCATGAAGTTGCTACCACTGATCTTTACTTGCACAGTGCCGTCATTCAAAGCCTTGTTTGGATCAACGCTCTTCACCACTGGCTTTGCAGTGATTGTGAATCTAACATCATCGGTGCTCTCGACTTTGTTACCGTTGCGAAGACCGCTCACTACGACCTTCCAACTGCCGGGGCAACGACCGACAAGATTGAGGCGGCAAGAGATTGTTCGCGAGTTCACAACCGTCACATTCGTTGCAAGCAAAGCGCTATCGCTTCCAGAGATATCTACTGGCACAAGCTTCACCGTATCCGTTGGCATGAAGTTGCTACCGGTGACTGTGACATCAACAACAGTATCGTTTGGCGCCATGTTCGGCTCAATACTCGTGACAGTTGGGTTGCCAGTTTGGGTGACAGTGAAAGTTGCAGGGTCGCTCGGCGGGCTTTGGATGTTCGTAATGATGAGGTTCCAATTCCCTGTTGCTTTCATGCGCAGATCAAAGTCACAAGTTAGTTCGCTGTTAGACTTGACGGAGACATTTCTCGCCACGATGTCAGCTTCGCCAGCTTTCTGTAGCCTGACATCGCAATCTTTCCAAATGTTGCTCCCCGTTACCTTCACTGTGACGACATCGCAGTTTGGAGCGCTTAATGGATTGACACTGGTGATGAGAGCTTTAGCCTGCACAACAAACGCATTTGAAATAACCACTTCTGGGCTCTCTGGGTTCTTGATGACCAAGTTCCAGTAGCCGGGAGCTTTACCTGTTATATCCAATTTGCATGTCACTTGCATGTGGTCTGGTGACGAGGTTTCGCCTGTCGCCTCAATGTCAGGGTAGTCAGCTCGGCGCAGTGCAACCCTTAAGCCAGTGGACTCATCCCCCCAAAGGTTAAGCCCATTGATTGTTAGCGTGAATGGGTTGCTTGCGTTGTCATTCAACCTCGATGTTGGGCTAATGCTCGTCACGACAGCCCTTGCAATCACTGTGAACTTACCCACACCGCTTGTCCCGCTATCGCCAATGCCGTTTGTCGGGTCTCCGTCATCGTCAGCTGCAGCGACATAGACATTCCATTTGCCAGCTGGCATGTCCTTGACTGCGAGTGTGGCAGATATTTGGTCTTTCCTCACAACCCTAACATTCGTCACTGGCATGTCATAAGCGCCTTGCCTGATATAAACCTTGCAACCGGGGAAGAAGTTATCGCCCTGAATAACGACATTGACCGCATCGGATGCGTTAGATGCCTCTGATGGCGCAACTGCTGTGACGACAGGATTGGGCGCCTTCAACCTGAAGAGGCTTACTCCACTACCCGATGCCCCGTCAGGGTTGATGACAACGACATCCCACAATCCAGGTGCTTTGCCAACGAGGTCAAAATCGGCAGCTATTTCGGTTGATGATGTAACCACAACATTTGCCCCAACGATGTCGGTGAAGCCAGCACGAGTCAACTTAACTGTTGCGCCTTTAGCGAAATTGTTCCCGCTTACGGTGAGGCGTCGGATGGCATTGTTTTCGGCTTCCGAAGGCGTTATGTTAGTGACGATCGGTGGTGGTCCTGTAACGGTGAAAGCATCAGCGAGAACAGCTTCTGGCGATTCTGGGTTGGCTACGACGACGCTCCATTTGCCAAGCTGTGCCCCTGTGACATTGAGCGTGCAAGTTATTTGCGAATGATCTGGTGATGAGCTTTCGCTCGTTGCTTCAATGTCAGGGTAGCCAGCTCGGCGCAGTGCAACCCTTAAGCCGTTGGACTCATTTCCCCAGAAGTTTGAGCCGTAGATCGTTAGAGTGAAAGGATTGGAGGTAGCTTCATTTGAGTTGCTCGATGGGTCAATCCTGACTATCTGAGCTAACGCTGTGATGTAAAAGAGGCTTCCCGGACTATCACCATCCTCGCCATCAATGCCATCGCCATCTTCATCGCCAGCGCCCTTGTAGTCGATGTCGATTTTTCCATCGCCATCTGTGTCAACATTTGACTTGCCGTCAGCGTTTTCAACGACGACTCGCCAACTCCCCGGCTCAAGCCCTTGCAAGTTGAATGTGGCTACGATGCTCGTCTCGCTTGTGACATTGACGCCTGTCCCGTAGCGTTCTTCAAGTTGCCCACTTGTGTAACAACGCCTTACAAGCTTCACTTTTGCTCCGGGGAAGAAGTTTGAACCTTTGATGAGAACTGTAACAGATGTAGTTGAGTTAGCGCCTTTGTTCGGCGAAACTAATGTCACCACAGGCGGATCCGCTTTAATTTCAAGTACCTTGATAACTATGTCGCTTGATTGTCCATCAACATTTGTCACGACAGCATCCCAAAAACCGGGTGCTTTCCCATAGGTTGGGACGATGCATGTTAGCCTCGTGTAGCCTCCTTGAATTGGCGGTGATGGTGATTGGACTTTGCTACTTGGATCAAGTTGAATGTTTGAAGCCGCGATATCAGCAAAGCCTTCACGCTTAAATCTGACACCGATCCCGGGCCAGAAGTTTTTGCCCACAATTGTCACCACGGTGTAATTATCCTTATTGCTCACTTGCGCTGGTTTGACACTTTCAATCGTTGGTTTTGCGAGGACATTGATTGCCCTTTGCTTATTACCCCACTGCCCATCATCGTTTACAACTTCGACATCCCATGCGCCCGGAGCCTTACCCCAGAAGTTAGCCACCACGAGTAATCTCGTCCTAACCCTCAAAAGCTCGCTCTTGTTCCGTATCCTCGGGGAACCATCTGGAGCGGTGTCGTTCCATCTCACCACCACTATGTCATCTTGCGACTGTGGATCTTTACCTTGCTCATAGCTCCCATTCCTCTTGAACTTCACGGTCAATCCGGGCATGAAGTTGTCCCCGTAGATGTAGATGATGCCCGTCTCACCATCTTGGCTTGGAGGTCCGTTCCATACTGATTGTGCCGGGTTGTTGTCCTTCGTGTTGGTGTAGTAGACAACACTTGTGATAGTTGGTGGTGGCGAGACTATCCTAAGCGCGTTTGGCAACACAGCCCACTTGTTATCGGTGTTCCTTACGATGATGCTCCAATAGCCAGGTTCAGCGCGCTTCCCAGTCTTGTATGGGTCTGACAGCGGTGGGAAAATGCAAGTTATAGTGCGTCCCCTGACATCCGGCTTTTCAACAGTTCGTATGTTTGTCGGGTCGTCTGGGACTCCGACCTTGCTCAACTGGACCTCAGCGCCCGGGGCAAACATGTGTGGGTCGTAGAGATAATTAGGCCAACCCACCTTCCCATAAACCGTTAACTGCCATGTATCAACACCGGTGTTTGTCATAGTGCTTGGGCTGACGCCAACAGGGTTAGGATAGTCAAGGAAGACAGAGAAAATTGGGTTTGACGACATAAGCGGTGTGCCTGCATCATCTCTTGGGTCACCGCCATCGCCATCGATCAGTAGAACCTGCTTTGCCCAACTGTGCGCAGCAAACGCATAGTGATTGCCAGGTGAGGATGTGCGATTTACACTGTCATAAGTCAAAACGAAACGGCACTCGTTCTCGTTCACGACACCCGGAAGACCCGACCCTGCACTAACCCTTGTGTAATACCAAGAAGTGTGCGAGTAGAAGCCATCAACAACACCGTCATCTTTGCTTGATGTGTATCCCGGTGCCAGTTCACGCCACACACGCAACCACAAACCAACATTCGGTTGCTCTGTCACTATTCGGTTCCTATCTCCATCAACATAGGTGCTGTGGAAATCGTCACCCTCAACTGCCACACCTAACCCGTTGTAGATTTCGCTGAACAATGCCTGCCTTTGACGCCTTGGGTTTGGATTTACAGGTGATGGTGGCGGTGTGTAAAAGTCAACGATTCGTGGCGTGTGATAGTAAAGGCGAAATTCAACATTGCTTACAACTGACCTGCCATCCGAACCTTGTTTCTCAATCGTGAGCCAATACTTGCCCGCATATGCATTATCGTCATCAAGTTGGAATGTGGCATCTATAAGCCTACCGTCGGAAGAGACTATCACATTGGTTGGAGTGATGATAACCCGTGCATTTCCCCTCGGGTTATCTGGGGTGCCTTGTGCAGATTGCAAACGGACTGTTGTGCCCGGTGTAAAAGCCCCGTTGCTGAGTATTCGTATCGTGACGGTGTTAGTATCTGGCGAAGTTCCGGGCGGAGCGCCTGTAAACGCCTGCCTGTCCAAGTAGCCTATAGAAAGTTCATTCGGTATCCCGCCGGGGAAATCGGTGTCGTTCCAATAATCAACGATTGTCATTGGTGAAGTGACCTCAAATGCTCTCCCGAGCCTACCAACAACTGTGCCAGTCATGTTTGTGGCTACGATGACATCGTAATACCCAGGTCTAACTGGGTTTCCACCACGCCATAGGTCAAAGCCTGCTCTAAGTTCCGAAGCAGAAACGAAAGTCGCCGGTGTTAATGAGCGGACTTGATATGTTGGTTGAAGCGGATCACGAAGGAAGACCCAATAGGTGGTTCCGCCATCAAAATTCGCCCCAAATATTCTCATCGTGAACGGGTTATCTTGCTCAAGGTTACTGTTCTGCGTGGGCGAGACACCAGTTAAGTATGGTCCGCCACTGTCGTTCACCGTAAACGAAGTTTCTGCATACTCACTACCACGAGGTATTGGGTAGTTTGTGTTGTAGATGCGCAGTGTCCATGCGCCTGGGCGCAACCCTCTAAGGTCAAATGTCATATCAACGCTTTTTGTTATCCTGTCCTTGTCATCCCTCGGATAAGCCACATCGCTTGGGTAGACGACTTGCCCAAAACCCCTTAACTCCCCAAAGACCCCTTCAAACATGTTTGAGCCATCAATTCTTACTGTAACAACAGCATTATTGTCGCCACCTGATGGCGTTAGTTTGCTTATGGAGATTCTGTCACAGGTGATCTCAAAGGCATTGTATAGGGTTCTCGTAGTGTCACCAACTATTACCACAACATCCCAATATCCGGGTGGTGCTGGATCATCTGGGTCTCTGTTCCATGGGTCAGCGAGATTGAAAGTCGCTTGAATCTCGTTTTCGCTGACTCGTGTAACACTCGTTGGATAGATAGTTCGAGCGAACCCGGGAAGGCTTGATGGATATGGCAATGACTTTGAAAGCCGAACAGAAGGCGAGCCTGTAAAACCAAACCCTCTGATCGATATTGTCACAGTGCCCTTGTTAGAGGCTGAAACCGGCTCAATACCTGTTATTGCAATCCCCGGTGATACAGAGACAACTTGCAAGCCTTTGTTTTTATCTACTCCCACTCTCTCTGGAGGTTCGGGGAAGACAGCATATTGCCCATCGCGGTTACGCACGACAACATAAAACCACTGTTCCTTCTGGTCTTTACTAACAACACCCATCAAAGGCAGTTCGACAATCAAGCTTATACCTGCCGGGTCTTCGTCAATCTTTCCGTCGCCATCATTGTCAATTCCATCAATTGGGTCTTCGTCAGTTTTTTTTGTCTGTTGGTCGCCATCGTTATCAACCCAATAAGCCTTGCCACCACCCTCAATTGGGTCTTCATCGACTGATCCATCACCATCGTTATCGATGCCAGGTCCGTCCTCATCGATTAAGCCATCGTAATCGTTATCCACTCCATCTCGCGGATCCTCGTTGTAAAGACCGTCACCATCTTCATCTTCTGGCGGGTCTTCGTTGATACCGTCTTGGTCATCGTCGTAGCTTTGGACGCTTATTGCCCTCACAGTGGATGTGCTCACATTGCCATCGGTGTTGATATAGACTTCGGCGCCGGGGAAAAGATTTGAACCCTTGATGACGAACCTGACGATGCCCTCTGTGGTGCTACCCCAATTCAGCCTCGTCTCAGTTGGTGGTGGACCGGGCTTTCCATCATAGCGCTCAACCGAGGTTATCTTTGGCTTATCTGAAACAACGAGGAACGCATTTGGTAGGAAGGCTTCCTGACCGGATGAGTCGGTGACCTTCAGGTTGTATGTGCCTGGGACTTTTTCGAGCAGGTTGAAAGTAGCTCTCACTTCACTGCTACTTGCCGAGTCGACCTTCCCAGTTATCGTCCAATTCCCCCAAGTCATCACCAGCGCAACATTGTTCACATTCTCAAGGTTCTCTCCCCTTATGATGACTTTAAGTGAAGCTTCATCATTCTTTCCCCAGTTCCTCCTCATGTCACTTGGCGGGTTGAGGGGTTTATCATCCTCACGGGCTATTGAAGTCACTCTTGGGACGCCTTGAGCCTTCGCCAAGTAAAGCTTCATCCCAACTCCAGATAAGGCAACAGCAAATGCAATCATGAGAGTTATTGAGAGCCTCGCAAACTTATTTCCGCGCCTCAACGCCTGTGCAAACGCGCTCATTTAAAGCACCTCCTTTGACTGCACGCTTCCAGACCCACTTTAGTTAGACGGCTATGTTGAACGAGCGTTTGCCAAAAGTTTGTTAATCATGCCCGAACCATCCGGGCGCTGTGAATGTAAGTGAGCCGAATGGTGTTGAGACGGTTGCTTGAACTTGTGTTCTCCAGTATCTTCCTGGAGTTCCACCACTTATTGTTGCAGCAGTGTCCCAACCTTCGTTGTAGTGTGGCCATGGATGTGTACAGCCATTGCTTGTCGTTTGTGTGGCGTTTGAAAGGCTTCCACCATCACCACCTTGCTGGTTGACGAGGCTAAATGTCACTGTTGTGCCATCTGGGACATTAACACCGTTTTGGTCTCTTACACGGACGCGGATATAGATCTGCGTAGCGGGGGGAGCTGGACTATAAATTGCAACTGGCTCATTGTAGAGCCATGTCCTTGTATTGAGCCACTCCCAATCAACCTGCGTTGGCACGCCAGTGAAGCCAACATAAGTTGACGCCATAACCACGCCCGTCTCACCGTTTGGAACTATTGCCGTTACTGTTGCAGTCAGACCTGCAACGGAGCGTTGTGAGACAAGCGTTGCAATTGAAGCACCTTCAACTGTTTGGGCGCCGCCTCGGAAGCCACTCACTGTCCTTCGTCCTGTTTTGTCTACTGCCGGTGTGATTGAGCCAGCAGTTGTTGTCCAGATAATCTCGACCTCATTAACTGGGTTGCCAAACCTGTCAACGCAGACTGCGACAATTTGTTGCCTATCAACACCATCAGCCCAAATGCTTGGCTCGTAGATTACCGCTGGGTTGTAGCCGATCAATATCTGCGTGACGCCGCCCGGCAGGTAAACATTCAAGCCAGTGTTGATGTGCGGGTAGTCGTGGACGGAAATGTTTATGACAGCGATTCCGGGTGTTGTCCCTGCCGTATAAACTGCGGTTGCAATTCCATTCTTGGTCACGCTTGGAGTGGTTACGGAGCCAAGGTTGGTAGTGAAGTCAATCACAGTTCCATCTGGCACTGGCAAGCCGAATTGGTCAGCCACCCGCACCGTTATGGTTGCAGTTGATACGCCATCTGGCGTGAGCCTGCTTTTGTCTATTGATGCGGAAATGGTTGTCGGTATGCTCTTCACCATTGTGACAATGCAGTGCTGTCCACCGAGTTGTGAGCCATCAATGTCTGTTCCAATGAAGAATGGAGAGCCTGCAGGTGCATTCGCTTTGACATACGCATCCGTGTCAGTAGCCACAACCTCGCTTGTCAAGACCGCCATTGAAACTCCGCCAACAGTCCCTTGCTCGTAGCCTTTCGCGAGCTGTATTGAGCCATGATTTGTTACAAACGCAACTTTCGTCCCATCAACTACTGGGTTATCGTTTGCGTCTCTAAGCGTAACAGCTATCGTTGATGTTGACAGCCCGTTGCCTGATATCGTTACTGGGTTTGCGGATATCGTTGAGTGTGGATATGGTGCTGGCAAGCCGGGAAGGAATTGAACCTGTGTTGACTGTGAAACTATCGGGTTGTTGTTCGGGTCTCTTATTGTTGCCGTAACGGTTGCCAAGCCAGCTATCGGACCGCTGGCAAGCTGAATCTTCGCCACACCGCCAACGGTTGTCGTTGTGTTCGTTGGCAAGCCACTATCTGGGTCTTGCAAAGCGCCCCTGTCAGTCATCCAGTGGACTACAGTCCCATCTGGGACTGGGTTGCCAGCTGCATCGAGCACCTGCGCTGTGATGATAGATGTAGTCGGTATCAAGCCAACACCACTGACATAAATCTTTGATGGCTGGGCGCTCAATGTTAGTGTTGCTGCAGCTACTGGCTCAAATGTCACTTCAAGTGGGTCAAGTGTAGCATTGCCTGGTATACTGTCACTGTAGACATACTGTGCACCAACCCTCGCCCTCGCCGAAACATACGCAATAAGCGGGACTGTGCTTGACTTGCTAACAAGCGTTGCTTTAGCTATGCCGTTCATTGTATCCGCCTTAGCAGTTATCGTGCCCATCGGGTTGCCTGGCGGATCTCCAGCAGCTGGCGGATAGCCAACCTTTGTATCTCTGCTGAAGAATTCAATCGTCGTGCCATCTTTAACTGGGTTGTTGTTTGCGTCTCTTACAGTTGCGGTGATCTCTGCGGTGCTCTTCCCATCCGCTGGTATCACCGTTGGGACGGCGCTAACCATTATTGAGGCTGGGTCGCCGGGCAATATCGGGACATCAATTGTCCCTCTGACAGCCCCAACTGTTGCTGTTACCCTCGCTGTTCCTGCAACGATGCCAGAGCTGAGCTTGACCTGTGCTGAGCCACCTGCAGTCGTCGTTGCAGACGCTTCAATCGTTCCAAGCGTCGTGCTGAATGCCACAACTATGCCAGCTCCAACTGGGTTACCGTTCACATCCCTAACAGTCGCCGTTACAGTGCCCTCTGTTGGAAGTGCTGGAGTCGTCCCTACCTGTTGCCCGTTAACCTTCACACCAGTGACATAAAGGTTGGGGACGCTGAAGCTAAGCGTTATTGAGGCGACTGGCGCAGCCTCAACCGTCACATTCACACTCTTGACTATGCCACCAAAGCTCGCCGTAACAGTCGCTTGCCCTTGAGTTGTGCTCGTAAATTGCGTTGTAGCTATGCCTTGTGCGTTCGTCTTTGATTGAGCCGGGTTGACATTACCGCCAACTGCTGTGAAGTTGACAACAATGCCAGGTATCGGGTTCTGGAACTTATCAAGCACTGTCACCGTTATCGTTGATGGTGTTGTGCCATCAGCAGGTATTGTGGATGGGTTAGGGCTGATCGTGCACTGTGCTTCATCAGGCGCTCCCGGTGAGAATGTCACTTGCAAGTTCGCTGCTGCAACTCCAGAGACAGCTGTTATGAACACAGGACCTGCGACCCTTCCGCTCTTCAACCTGAGTATAGCCATACCTTGCACTGTCTTCCTTTGCCAGCCAGAGGTGGCTGGATCTTCATCGGGCGTTTGAGCACTGTCTATCGTTCCAGCGGACACCGAGAATGTAACGACAGTTCCATCTGGCACCGGCTGACCTCTTGCAGTAACCGTTGCTGTTATCGTCATAGCGCTTTGACCATCGTCAGCAGGTATGCTCGTCGGGACCGCAGAAAGCGTTACAGTGTCAGCAAGGACACTGCTGAATGTCACTTGCGTAGTGCCAGACTTCTCACCTGCTCTGCAGGTGACATTTGCAACCACTGTCTTATCGCTCGCTACACTGCGCAGTATCGTCGTAGCAATGCCGTTTGCGTTAGTGACTGACTCTGGTGCTGTTATTGTGCCTTTGTCGCTTGTGAAGGTGACCTTGATCGAAGGTATCGGGTTACCGTATGTATCACGCACTATTGCCCATATCGTTGTCACCGATGTGCCATCAGCTGGTATCTCAGTTGGGCTGGCGAAGCACACAACCGTATTCACTGGTCCAGGCAAGTATGTTATGCTCCCGATGCCACTTTCAGTGACACCAGCTTTAGTTGCTGTGACTGTTATCGTGACAGTGCCTGCATATCTTCCAGATGTTAAGCGAGCCTTCGCTATACCTGCGTTTATACCTACGCCTATTGGGACTGTTTCAGTTGTTGGAGAACCATCGTTATCGTTTCCATACTCATCGGTGAGCGTGCCTTGGTTGGCTGCGATTGAGAATGTAGCACTGCCACCCTCAACTGGCACACCATTCTTGTCCAGAACTCTCGCTGTGATGGTTGCCCATGATGGCTCAAGACCTACACCGCTGACATAGATTTGGCTTGGCTCTACAGTTACTTGCACGCTCGCTGGGACACTGCCCTCGTAAACGACCTGCGTGCTTCCAGTAGCTTGTGGCGATGGTAAGTTGTTCGGATCAGTTGTGTTATCTGTGATCTTAAACGCCATTGCAGTGATTGTGACAGTGCCTGCTGTTGTGCTTGAGCGCAGAACCGCAGTTGCAATCCCACCTTGTGTGAACACTCTCACTTGCGCCCTGTTCTGTGTTGTGTCATATGTGCCTCCAATGAATGTGCCCGGTTGCAAGTTATCCTGTGTTGCGAAGAACCACAGCGGAGTTGCATCAGCCACGGGGTTACCGTTCACATCTTCAACCCTCGCCACGATGGCGCTCTGGCTTCTACCGTTTGCGATCAAGCGGTTCGGTGATGCAGACACCATTATCTGCTTTGCAGGACCTGGTCTGAACTTGACCGTCGTTTGACCTACAACGGTTCCAACTTGCGCTGTAACTATGACATTGTTATCAGCAGTTGGATCACTCGTGAGAGTTGCTACGGCGACTCCGCCTTGCGTTGGCTTTGCACGCTCAATTGTTCCCCTCGTTGTGCTGAAGTTGACGATCGTCCCATCAGGGACAGGGTTGCCAGCCACATCATAAACTCTGGCTGTGATCGTCGTTGATTCAGTGCCATTCACACCGAGCACATCAATCTCTGGTGGCTCTGCAGTCACTTCAATCCTCCCGACGGCGTTCTCAAGGAACTGGATGGTGACTAAGCCTGTGAGCGGGTCTGGTAGTCTGCTGTCTCGCTCGAGCGCTTTAATCGTTATCGCTGCGCTCCCTGGGCGATTCGGTGCCTTCAAAGTAGCAGTCACAACGCCTCCCTGTGTGCTACTTTGCGCTGTTACCAATGTCGGGTTGATGGTGCTTGGAGTCGGTGTCAGAGTCCACTCAACTGGTGTGCCATCGTAGACTGTATTTCCAAGGGCATCGTAGAGTGTTGCCCTTATCTGAGATGTCGCATTGCCGTCAGCAGTCAAAGTGACAGGCATCGCCGAGACGATTATGCTGAACGGCAATCCAACGAATACTATCTCAGTTGTGGCGCTAACTTTACCAGTGGTTGTTGTAGCGCTCGCTGTCACCACTTCACGGCGCGGATTGAGATTGGTGCTATCGCCACGCAAAGTCGCGATAGCAATGCCGTTGACCGTCGTGGCAGTAGTTTGTGACACCATCCCTGGTATGAATCGGCTTGTCCCGGCTACCTCAAATGTTACCTTAGTGCCATCAGCTACCGCGTTACCGTTGGCATCACGCACATCCGCTGTGAGCAATGTTGTCATATTAGTTCCTGCTTTGAGGCGTTGCAAGGATGCGCTGAGCCTTATTGAGGCAGGCTCACCCGGAGTAAACAGCATCGCCACCCTTTCGCTTTGTATGCCTGCAACTGTTGCTACCACTTCCGTCCTTCCGGGTGTCCTTGGGCTTGTGAGTATGGTGCTTGCCTGCCCATTGCTCGTGGTAGCGACAAATGTTTGTTGACCGTTCGGGAATGTGCCAAGCGTCGTCGTAAATGTGACTGGCGTTCCATCGGCGATGGGTCGGTCAAGCGCATCCCTGACATTCGCGACAAGCTTGGAAGTGCTCACACCGTCAGCCACCAACTTCGTTGGGTCAGCACTCAACAACACCCTTGCTGGGGCGCCTGTGGTAAAGACAACGCTCACCTTCGCTATCGGTTCAAAGCCATAACTTGGCATCCTGTCTCCGTCCGCATCATACCATGCTGTTACAACTGCAGCGCCACCTGCTGGTGTAGGTTGCATTGAGCTTGTCAGTATAGCGGTTGTCTGCCCATCAACCGTCCTGCCAGTGGCGGTTATGGAGCCTTGTGTTGTGATGAAGTTAATGACCGTCCCATCGGCTACTGGCATGTTCAAGATGTCCCTTGCTGTAACTGTGATCGTTGATGTTGACCTTCCATCTGCGACTATTGTTGTCGGGTTAGCGGTTATCGTGAGCAGTGCCGGTTCACCGGCGAACCTGACCTGCGAAAGTGCTGAGGCGAGCACACCGCCGTTTGAAAGCACATTCGCACGAACCGTGTAAACACCCACATCGTTCTTTGAGTTGCGCACAAGCTTAATTTGAGCCAACCCGCTCACTGTGTTGACTATGTTGTTCCATGTCCCATCAAGTTTCTTCAGGTTTGCTGTGTAGTCGATTCCATCTGGCGCTGTGACTGTGAACTCTACTCTTGTTCCATCCTCAACTGGGTTGCCGAGCCTATCAAGGACGGTCGCCGTTATCAGAGCCTCACGCTTATCCTCTGGGAAGACCACATCGGGGACGATTGAGAGCGTGATTGAAGCGGGTTGACTGGGCTTGAAGCTAACAACAATCTGCCTTGCGAGAAGACCAACTTGAACTGTAACTGTTGCAAGTCCAGTCCTGTTGCTGATCAGCGATGCGCTCGCTTCACCGTTGACCGTGCTCGTTGGATATGTTGTCCCCGGTGCTGGTGCGCCAACGAATGTTCCGAGGTTAGTGTTGAAGATGACCGCAGTTCCATCAGCCACTGGGTTGCCAAGTTCGTCCTTAACTGTTGCCTTCAACTGCACCACGCTGACGCCGTCCGCAGATTGAGTTTGTGGAGTTGCAGTGAGCGTAAGCGATGCTGCAGGACCTGCACTGAAGATGACTTCCACAGTCCCGGATGCCTCACCTGCATCAAGAGCGTTATTGTCGTTTGCGTCATAGAACGCAGTCACTTTAACTGGTTGTGCCTGTGGCACTGGGCTACTTGTCAGAGTTGCCCATGCCTCACCGTTCACGGTTGTGCTTTGAGCATCAATCCTACCAGCTGTTGTTTGCCACTTGATCGGCGTTCCATCGGCGACAGCGTGGTTGTTTTCGTCAACCACCAATGCTCGTATTTGCGAAGTGCTTGTCCCGTTGGCTACTATTGAGCTTGGATTAGCAGTCAGAGTTATTCTATTAGGCTCCTTAGCCAGTATCACTTGGACGGTTGCGCGCACGATGCCAGTTTGCGTGGTAGCTTCAGCTGTCACAGGACATGTGCCCGGAGGTGGAACTTGTTTGCTCCCAACGAGCGTGATAGATGCCTGCCCGTTCGCTGTCCTTACTGACTCTGCTATTGGGTTAGCATCGGTATCTGGTTGCAATCTGCCGTGTTGCGAGCTTGGTATGCTAAACCTGACCGTTGTGCCATCTGGCACTGGCTTGCCAAAACCATCCATAACGGTTGCCGTTATCAGCGCCTGACCGCCATCGGCTTTTATCGTGGTCGGCTTCGCTGTTAGCTGTATCGTTGCCGTTGGCGTTACAAATTCAACTTGGACTGTGGCACTGCTAACAGCTCCAGCAACTGCGGTTATGTTTGCAACGCCAACCTTGTTGCTTCGTATCTGAGTTATCGCAACACCCTCATTGTTCGTTGGAACTTGAGCGTTGGTGAATGTTCCAAGCGTTGTGCTGAATGTGACTGTCACAAACGGCACGGGGTTATCGCGAGCGTCCCTCACTTCGGCGCGCACCATTGCCACAGATTGGTTATCGGCTGGCACTTTCTGTGGCGTTGCCGTAAGCTCAATTGAAGCTGGAGCTCCCGCAGTTATGTCCACCGCTACTGTTTGGATGATGTTTCCTGAAGTTGCGCTCACATGTGCTGTCCCAGCAAGCCCAGACCTTGAGCGTAGCATGACCACAGCTTGCCCGTTTGTCGTCGTAACCCTTTGCTCCATTGAGCCAACCGTAAACTCACCGAAGTCAGTCACGAACACAACCTCAGTGCCGTCTGGGACTGGATTGCCATTTGCATCCCTAACGACAGCAGTGATCGTTGAGGCAGTCCCATCGGCAGGTATTGACGGCGGATTTGCAGTCAGCGTTATAGCTGCTGGGAGAGCTGGGGTGAATGTAACCACAAATGTTGCTGTCTTATTGGCGCTTTGTGCCGTCACTTGAACAGCGATGGAAGTGCTACTTGGTATGCTTGTGAGAGTTGCAGTGGCTGTGCCGAAAACATTCGTTGTCGCGGTAGTCGGGTTGATGCTACCCTTCGTGGCTGTGAATGTGACAGGTTGATTCGGTATCGGGTTGCCATATTTGTCTATCACCTTCGCCACAAGCGTGCATGCGCTAACTCCATCAGCTGGTATTGAACTTGGCATCGCAGTTAGCGTTATCTGTTCTGGTGGTCCAGGCTCAACCGGGATGCTCAACGACGCTGTAGCTTTGCCTGATTCAGCTCGCACAAGCGCGATACCGCTCTCTGTCTCATTACTCACATCAAGCGTTGCTACAACCTGCCCATTGCTTGTCGTTGCCTCGTATATGTCGGAACCGCTTTGAGTGAACATACCTTTGCTTGTGCTTAAAACAACTGGAGTTCCGTTGACGACCCTTCTTCCTTGTGCGTCAAGCACTATCACTGTCACAGTGCTCTTTGTAGGGCGCCCGGCGATGTCCTTCACGCTGAGCGAACTCGGTTGGGCTGTGAGCTGTATAGTTGCTGGCTCGACTTTACTAAAGCGCACAGTCGTGCTATCGCTCTTCCCATTTGCTGTGGCTGTCACAGTCACATTCGTTTCTGTTGTTGACGAACGCAATGTAGCACTTGCCTGCCCGTTCACTGTTGTTGCAGGGCTACCGACCACAGTGCCTGCAGTCGCTGTAAATGTCACTTGCGTCCCATCCTCAACGGCGTTCCTGTTCTTATCGAGCACTGTTGCTTGCAGGCTTGCGGTGCTGACACCATCTGCGAGTATCACATTTGGCGTCGCATTCAACATGACAAACTCAGGCGGACCCGGTCTCACCTTTATCGTCAGGTTTGCCACAACATTCCCAGCCTGCACCGTTATGGTGGCGTTTCCAGATTGCAAACCGCTCACGAACTTGGCTGTGGCTTTGCCTTGTGCATCGGTTGTGACACTTGATGTGACGCTACCGAGCGTCGTCGTAAGGAAGACTGGAACACCACTAACTGGTGCGTTGTTGGCATCACGAACGGTTACTGTGAGGGTCGCCTCAGTTGGCGTCTTACCGACATCCTGCACGAAGACTTCATCAACATCGCTACTCACAGCGACTGTTGCAGGTATGCCCTTTATGACCGTCACCGTCACGCGGTTTGACACCAAGCCACATGTCGCCGTCACACAAGCGGTGCCTACCGATGTGCTTGTGAAGGTTGCTGTGGCTATACCTTGCGAGTTCGTGAGGGATGTTTGAGGCGCAACTGTTCCCATAGTCGCTGAGAAGGTGACGGTGGCACCAGCAACAGGGTTGTTCATTGCGTCTTTCACTGTGGCGATGATGCGTGAAGCTGTCACGCCATCTGCGACAATACGATTTGGCTCAGCGACGATATCAATGCTTGCAGGCGCTCCAGAGGTTATGAGGACAAGCGCCGATGCCGTCACGCCGTTCTCGGTCTCCGCTGAAACCACAGCCGTGCCAACTTCGTTTCCGCTTCTTAGTAGCACGAATGTCCTTCCTTCAACGGTTCGCCTTTGTGCGCCATCCTTCGTCGGATCTTCATCTGGTGAGAGAGTTCCAAGGGTGCTCTTAAATGTCACCACAGTGCCATCGCTAACTGGGTTATTGGCAGCATCGAAGACCTGTGCAGTTATCGTTGAAGTTTCAATGCCACCAGCCCTGATGATTCCGGGTGTGGGCGTAAGGACTATGCTTTGAGGCAGACCAATGAGCGTCACATTTGTGCTCCCAAGCGATGGACCAACAGATGCACTGACGGTGGCAACACCTGGCACATTGCCACTTTGCAGTTCTGCCGTCACTTGCCCATCGTAACCCTTTACGCTCACCTGTATACCAGCAAGCTCCGCAGATTCATCCTGCGTCTTTATGTTACCGAGTGTTGTGGTGAATGTCACGAGCGTTCCTTGAGCGACTGGCTCTCCAGTAACCGCGTCGCGCAGGAACGCACTTATGAGCGATGTGGAAGAGCCATCAGCCTTTATGACCTGCGGATTCGCAACAACCCTTACTGTGAGCGGATTGAAGTCTATTGTCTGTTGAGCGGTTGTTGCAACGCCATCCCTCACAACGGTTGCGGTAACCGTAGCCGCGCCCGAAGCCGTTGGCGCAACCAAGCGCACAATCGCAGTCCCGCTTTGATCTGTGTCAATTCCGTAGATAGGCAGGTCTGTGCCATCGGCTTTCTTGAGCGTGCCATTCGTCGTCGTGAACCTTATGTTATCGTCGTTCCTTGTCGGGTCCGTCACGATTGGGTTGCCCCGAGCATCCCTCAGTGTGAGCGTCAATGTCGCATAGCTTGTTCCGTCTGCTGGCAGGCTCGTCCTGTCGCTTGAAAGTGTCATCAAGACTGGCACGCCAAACATCTGAACCGTCGTCTTGCCGGGGTTTGCGATGTTGACAGAAGTCCCGTTGATTTCCGCCTGCTCAACAGACACATTCGCTATGCCTGCTCTGGTATCGCTCCTCAAGACTGCAACTGCAACACCGTTTGCATCAGTTGCGTCGCGTGCCTCCTTACCATCCGCTGATGTGGCGTTGACGAAAGTCCCTTTGTCGGTTCTGAATATCACAACCGTCCCTATCGGCACTGGGTTGCCATTTACATCACGCAATGTTGCCGTTATCGTTGATTGAGCTAAGCCATTTGCGGGTATCGCAGGCGGTGCTGCGGTTAATGTCGCTGAATGTGGCTTTGCAGATTGTAGCGTCAGTATGAGCGTTATCTCGGCACTACCGCTACTTATCTTGATCGGGACATTTTTAGCGCCGTCAAGTATGTTCAAACCGCTTCGGTATGTTATCGTTGCAACACCGTTAGTTGTGAGCGCCGTCTGGCGTGTTCCGTTGCTCGGCAGGAAGACGCCATCGTTGACATCGCCACTTTCTATGACGAACTGGACTGGCGTCTCATCACGCACTGGATTGCCTTTGGCATCTCTAACCTCAACCCGTATCGTGCTTGTTGCGATCATGTTGCCCGGAAGTTGCTGTGGTTGAGCCCTCGCCACAAGTTGAGCAGCCTCGCTTGCGACGAATGCTACCGACGCTGTGCCAGTTGCGGTGCCTGCCTTCACCGTTACCGTTGCGACAGTGTTTGCAGTTCCTCCGGCTTTGAGTTTGACTGTTGCGATACCGCCGTTATCAACGATGGTGTCGCCCTTAACCGTTACAGTCGTGCCTATCTCGTGGTTTGGACCGCTCTCAAGGTCGTCAAGCAAGCCCGCTGTAGTAGTGAAGACAAAATCAACGCTTCGCTTGCCTTTGATAACGAGTGGGACATTAGCCCCCGGAGTGCCACCAAGCTCAATGTTAATTTGGTTCTTGAGCGCATCAAATGCCCTCGCTGTTATCAAAGCCTCACCAACGCCAGCCTCAATCACTGGTGGCAACGCATTGGCTACAACTGTCACAGGTGGACCTGGAACGAAGACGAGTTGAGTTGTGGCAAACACCGGGTCAACAATCGCAGCGACTTGCCCAACGGAGAAGGTGCTTGACAGGATTTCATTTCTCGCCCTGCCGTTTTGAGTTGTTGAGACCCCACCTTGAGCCGTCTGACGGAAGTTGGGGTCAATCTTCCATGTGACAACTGTGCCATCCCTTACTGGATTGCCATATTGATCTGTGACGATTGCGATAACCTCGTAGTAATCGATGTTGTTCGCCTCAACTGGCTTCTCATTGGGGTCAACAATCTCTCCTTTGCTGTTCCTCACCTCAAGAGTTATCCTCGCAGCCTGACCCGGCATGAATTGGACTTTCGTCTGCCCAACCTTTTCGATACCCTCGTAGAGCGCTCTCGCTGTCACTGTCGCCTCTCCAACTGTTGTGTCGCTGAACAAAACTGCAACTGCTTGCCCGTTAACATCTGTCCTTGAACGCTGAACAACGATGTAACCTTTATCAGTCGTGAATGTAACGCTTGCGCCTTCAACTGGGCGGTTGCCAGAATCAAGGACTGTCGCCGTTATGAGTGACTGCGCACCACCAACGAGTATGCTAACTGGCGCTGCCGAGACTAACACTTGAGTGATATCAACAGGCACATACTGAACTTGCACTGTGGCAACATACCTGAGCACCCTTACCTGTATCGTTGCAACTCCAGAAACTTTGCTCGATGTAAGTGTTGTGGTGGCTTCGCCGTTTTTAACCGTTGACTGTTGCGGATTGACCGTGCCGTTGTCGACCGAGAACTCAGCAGTAACTCCACTGACTGGGTTGTTGGCAACATCGTAAACCCTTGCCCTCAGCGTCGTGCTATCTGTGCCGTTAGCTTTTAGCCTCTCCTTATCTGCGATAAGCGACACAGTGAGCGGGTTCATAGTTATGTTTAACTGCTGTCTTGCTTCGGCTCCGTCAAGCTTTGCAGTTGCTACAACTGTCGCCGTTGCTGGCACTGTGTCAGCTTGCAACTGTATTCGCACAATGCCTTTTGCTGCGTCAGTATCATCTCGGTTGATGAGCTTTCCTGCAGTTGTGCTGAAGCTGACACCGCTTGCGTTAATCGGTCTGTTGAGGGCATCCCTCAATGTGACTTGCAGTGTGGCAACGCTCACGCCATCAGCAGGCATGCTCAACCTGTCGGCTGTAAGCGTCAACCCGGGGGCAACTGCTGTCATCTCAACAACTGCAGTGGAAGATGGCTCTCCAGCATCCAGCTTCTTGTTGTTGTTCTTGTCTATGAACGCTGTAACATTAGCCAGACCTGGGCTGAGCAAACTGCGCAATGTGACAGTTGCTTGTCCATTCAGCGTCGTAGCCTGTGTCACCGTAATGTTTGAAAGCCTCGGACCGAAAGTGCCCCTGTCTGTGGTGAATGTGACGATGACGCCATCGGGGACAATGTTGCCGTCAACATCGAGGACTGTTGCTGTTATCTGGCTTGCGCTGTTGCCATCAGCTGGTATGCTAACTGGGTTAGCATCTGCAACGACGAGGGCAGGCTCCTTAGCTCTCAGGAAGATGCTCGTGCTCGCTGACAAGCCGAGTGCCATCACATCGGCGAAGATGTTGGCTGAACCAGCCCTGACGCCAGCTGTGAAGGTGCATGTTGCAATGCCATTTGCTGTTGCAACCCTTGTTGGGTTGACCTGACCGTTATCCGTGCGGAAGTCAACAAAGATGCCATCGGCAACTGGAGCGCCTGTTACGCTGTCCATCAACCTTGCCGTTATCGTGGCAGTTGAAGTGCCGTCAGCATTCAACTGAGCTTTATCCGATGTCACAACTATCGTCACTTGGTTGAATGTCACCGTAGAAGATGCCGAGGCGAGAACACCGTTCACTACAACGCTTGCCGTCACAGTTGCAACGCCCGAAGCCGTTGGCGCAACCAATTCAACTTGTGGGGTGAGACCGTTTTGATCTGTTCTTGCACTGCTTGTGCTCAAGCGCCCAAGCGTCGTCGTAAATGCTACATCAATTCCACCGATGGGACGACCTTGTGTATCTCGCACTGTGGCACTGATTTGCGTTTTACTCACACCATCTGCTGGAAGCTGTGTCTTTGTGACATTCAAGGCAATAACTGCTGGCACTGGCGTCGCTTGGATGACGACCTTCGCACCTTCAGTAGCTGGATCTGGTTGACCATCCCTATCCACATCGATGAAGGCGTTGACAGTGATTGTGCCAGGGGTTGTAGTGCGCAGTTGGACTGTGCTAACACCGTTCAAAGTCGGGACATGAACTTGCTTTACATCGGTCCCCAGTGGACCGAATGTGCCACCATCTGTTGCAAAGCAGATAAGCGTGCCATCCAAAACACTGTTGCCCGCTTCATCATACGCATTCGCTGTCAATGTGACCGTGTTTGTGCCATCCGCAGGCAAGTTGTAACTCGAAGCCGAAGCTACCACTCTCTTTGGAGCGCCCGGAAGTAGCCTTATATTCACACTCTGACTCAAATTGAGCGTCACCGCACTCGCTACTACCGTCGCCACACCTGCCCTCTTTCCTGCCACATACTGCGCACTCACTACCCCTCCTACCGTCCTTGCCTCCTCTGGCATAACTTGCCCATTGTCCGTCGCAAACCTTATCACTACACCATCCGCAACTGGTAACCCAGCACTGTCGCTAACTAACGCACTAACTACTACCTTGCTCTGCCCATCCGCCCTTACCTCACCCTGCGACAAACTCAACCTTATGCTAACTGGATTCATAGTCACACTCGCACTTCCTACCCTCTCCACTCCCTGCCACAAC
>Ga0080004_1126087_pt1 | contig 88103 bp, 83 predicted proteins | sample WasSprMetagenome_FD_69207 | JGI IMG/M metagenome (GOLD analysis project Ga0080004, IMG submission 69207) | Sulfidic aquatic microbial communities from Washburn Spring, Yellowstone National Park, USA - WS (SPADES assembly) (version 2) | ecosystem: Environmental > Aquatic > Thermal springs > Hot...
GCGTAGGGAGTGTTCTCGGTGGTGGCCAGGGCGAGGTTTATCCTATCGGGTGGAACCTGCAACTCCTCCGCGATGATCTTTATATGGGCGTCCAACGTGCCCCCGCCGTGGTCTTGTAGAGCCGTGATGTAGTCGAATGTCCCGTCCTCGTTGAGCTTAAGGACGGCGCCCGTGAAATCTATCACCTCACCCGAGATAGGGCCTCCCGCCCCCGAGGTGTGGAAGCCCCTGGCTAAACCTACCCCCCTCCTAAACCTACCCTTCTTCTCGCTAGGCCTACCCCTCTTATCCCACCCTACGAGCTCCCTCCCCTTGAGAAGCAGCTCTGGGACACCGTCTGACTTTATGACGGATCTGACCGTGGGGCCCTGCCCCCAGAACACGTCGCCTCTGCCAACATAGTTCTTCAGCCTCAACTCGACGGGGTCTATGTTCAGCTCCTCTGCTAGCTCGTCTATAACTGTCTCGACAGCCCACTGAACCTCGGGCGCACCGTAGCCTCTTAGAGCACAACTGGGCACCTTGTTGGTGTACACCGCGATCCCCTCGTACCTTATGTTCCTCCACTTGTACATTGAGACGAACCAGCCGAGGGATGTGCCTAGGAGGGGGTAGGCTTGGATCTGGTGGGCTCCTATGTCGAGTATGTTCTCGAACTCGCCCGCTATAATCTCCCCACTCCTCTTCGCCCCTACTTTGATCCTCATGTGGAATACGTAGTTCGAGTGGTCTAGTAGATCCTCCTCCCTCGTGTAGGCGATCTTCACAGGCCTACCCGACTTCAGGCACAGCGCCACCGCTATCGGGACGAGGTAGTTGACCTGGATGCTTGAGCCGAAAGAGCCTCCTATAGGGACTTTCACCACTGTTATCCTGCTCTCCGGGATGCCGAACAGCTCGCTTATGAGTATTCTCGTGTTGTGTATAGTCTGCGTCGTCGAGTATATTGTAAGCCTACCACCCGGCTCCGGCACGCATAAGACTGCCTTCGGCTCTAGTTGCATGTGGTACCTCTTACCGGTCTTAAACCTCCTCTCCAGAACCACATCAGCCTCCTTGAAAGCCTTGTCGACATCACCCTCGCTGTATGTCAGCCTCGCGGCTACATTCCTCTCAACCCTCAAGACCTGATCCCCCTTCAAGATCGACTCGTGTATCAGCGGTGAAGACGAGTCCATCGCTTTAAACGGGTCTAGTATCGGCTCGTAGACTCTCTCCACGTGGATTCTAATGGACTCCAAGGCCCTCTGAGCCAACTCCTCGCTCGGTGCTGCTACAGCGGCAACCGGCTCACCCAAATACCTCGGCTTCTTCGTCAAGATCAAGTGGTCTTTGAAAGTCACTTCATCAACGCTCACAAGCCTGGGGTTGAACAACTTCTGCGGAACCTCGTCAGGGGTGAGGGTTACAGCACCCATCCTCTCGGCCTCGGAAACATCTACCCTTGAGATGTCGGCGAACGCGTACGGGCTCCTGAAGATTCTGCCTATCAACATACCGGGGACTTCCAGGTCGTTGGTGAACTTAAGCACGCCAGTAACCTTGGGCTGGGCGTCGTGTCTAATAGTCTTCTTACCCAGGAAAACGAACTCGCTCATAAACCCGCTCCTACAACCATTTATCTAACTTAGGAGACATAAAACTCTTAGGGGTTGGGCAGTGAACCTCCTTGTCAGAGACGGACTCCTCGTAACACCCGAATACTTGCTTAGAGCAGACATCCTAATCGAGGACGGGGTTATAAAGGAGATTGGAAGAAGCCTCCGACCCCCAGCAGGCTTCGAGGTCTTAGACGCCTCGGGTATGCTTGTACTCCCCGGTGTCGTGGACGAGCATGTCCACATGCGTGAGCCCGGTTTAACGTACAAAGACGACTTCGAGCACGGGTCTAAAGCCGCTGCCGCGGGAGGTGTGACCACTGTGGTGGAGATGCCTAACACGCTACCCCCAGTTGACTCGGGCGAAAGGCTCTTGGAGAAAGCCGGGTTGCTGGAGCCTAAGGCCTACGTAGACTACGCGCTATACGGCGTGGTACACGACGGGAGCGTAGACAAGGTTAAGGAGATGCTTGAAGCGGGGGCTGTCGGTTTCAAGGTTTTCCTCGGGCCTACAACAGGCAACATCCCCCCGCCGAAGCTGAGTAGCTTGGTGAAGCTGATGGAGTTGTCTGAGCAACACGGGTTCACGGTCGCCTTCCACGCTGAGACCCACGATATCGTGGAGTTCTTCACGGAGAGGTATAAGAGCCAGGGCTCGAGCCCGAGATTACACGAGCTAGCCAGACCGCCCCTAGCGGAGGCCCACGCTATTAGAACCATAGGTTCTATACAGGAGATGGTTGGCGGTAGATCCCTTATAGTCCACGTCTCCTCCAGGCAAGCCCTACAGGCTGTAAGCGAGTTCAAGAACAGGGGTGTCCAGATGTACGCTGAGACATGCCCCCACTACCTCGTCTTATCCTCGGATGACTACGACAAGTACGGTACTCTGATCAAGGTCAACCCGCCTATAAGGGGTAGGGAGCACGCTGAGGAGTTGGTGAGGGCGTTGAACACAGGCCTCATAGACACTGTGGGAAGCGACCACGCACCACACTCCCCGGAGGAAAAGAAGGCTGGAGTCTGGGAAGCGGCTTCAGGGATGCCCGGGGTTCAAACACTACTCCCGTTGATGATCGACCTGGCTCTCAGAGGCATAGTGGATTTAAGGAGGATCCCCTTGCTCATGGCTAGGAACCCCGCTAGACTATTCAAGCTCTGGCCTTGGAAAGGCGAGATAGCCCCAGGTAGCTCAGGGGATCTAGTTGTAGTCGACCCGAGGGCGGAGCACGTGATCAGGGAGGAAGACCTCTACTACAAGCATAAGACGATACCCTTCATAGGGTGGAGGCTGAAGGGTAGAGTCAAGTACACTATCCTGAGAGGCAACATCGTCGCCAGAGACGGGGTCGTGGAGGGGAGGCCTCTCGGCTCTTGGATTAAGCCTGTGGACAACATGGCTAGCAAACGGTTTTAACTAGCGCTAAATGTTTGCATTAGCGGTGGTTTAATGCCCGGGGTCTCGCGTAGGAGCACATCCATCGAGACATCCCCACACAGAGTCCTAGTGGCCCTGGCAGACGAGTTGAGGAGGAAGGGGCGTAGGGTAATAGACTTCACGGCGGGCCAGCCGGGCCTCCCGCCGGATGCGAGGGCTGTAGCGGAGTTCATTGAGTTCATTGCTAAAAACACCTTCACCGCGTTCAGGTATGCTCCCACGCAGGGACTACCCGAGCTGAGGGAGGAGATCAGCGCTGACTTGAAGAAGTACGGCGGTGTGGATGTGCCGGCTGATAACATCCTTGTGACAAGCGGCGGGCTAGACGGGATAGTGATCTCCTTGTACGCTACAACCGACCCGGGGGATAGAGTCCTACTCTTGGAGCCGTGCTACAGCATGTACTGGGACACATTAAGATTCCTCGGGTTGGAGGCCGAGTGGTGTAGTGAAAGCGTTGAAACAGGCTTCCAGCCGAGCGTGGACTGTATCTTGGAGAAGCTGGAGAGGGTTAAAGCAGTCTTGTTCGCCAGCCCCGACAACCCCACATCCAGGGTGATAGACAGGTCGGTAGCAAAGGCCTTAGCCGAGGAGGCCTCGAGGAGGAAAGTGTGGATACTCTACGACGTGGCCTACAAGCACATCGTCTACGAGGGGGAGCACGTGTGGCTCGAGAAATATGTTGAAGACCCGGAGATCCTGGTCAACATTGGGAGCTTCTCCAAGGACATCGCTATACCCGGCGGCAGGCTAGGCTACGTCTACAGCAACAACAAGGCGCTTGTACGCGAGCTGGTGAAGCTGAAGGGCATCCTAGGCATAGTAGCCCCAGTACCCATCCAGTGGCTCGCCGCAATCTACTTGGAGAAGGGTTTGAAGGAGAGATACCTTGAGGAGGTGCTACCAGTATACAAGAGGAGGAGGGACGCCGCCTACGATGCTGTTAGAAAATACCTGCCGAGGGCTAGGGTCGCCAAGCCTACTGCCAGCATGTACGTGTTCCCAGACCTCTCACCCTACCTCGCGGAGAGAGGGCTGAACGATCTAGACTTCACGATGAAGCTGGCTGAGGAGAAGGGTGTTGTAGCCCTCCCCGGCTCTATCTTCGGGCCCTCAGGGGTCAACCACGTGAGGATCACTTTTGTCACCAACGACGAGAAGACTGTTGAAGAGGGGATCAAGCTGATAGGCGAGTTCCTCGGTGAGGTCTAGTGGCCTACAGCCTCAAGGGTATATACCCTATCAGGATAGAGAAGGGCATGATTGTACCGGACTCCATAGCGAGGGCTGTGAGCGAGAGGGGGCTTAGAGGCGGCGTAGTCATCGCCATAGGCGGTTTATCCTACGCGGAGATCGGGGTCTACGACAGGTCGGAGAAGAAGTATCATGTCAGCGTGTACGAGGCTAGGGAGGACGAGACACTGGAGGCGGCACCTATAGTGGGCAACTACCTGGTCACAAGTAGCGGTCACATATCAGTCCACTTACACGCGAATCTAGCCTGGCGTAGAGACAGGGTTGCAGGCCACTTGCTTAAAGGGGTTGTAGACCCCTTCCTCGAAGTATTCCTGCTGGAAGTAGGCGATGTCGTCAGAGAGGTCTTCTTCCACAGGGACACGTAGACAAACACTTGTTTTCACAGCCTCCACCGAGAGAGGTTACAGGAGGCTAGCAAGCTTCATCGAGGAGACACAGGGTCTTTTCGCAGTACCAATACCGAGGAACGTGTGCCAGGCTTTACTCGAGGGCAGGGGGCTCCCCGAACTAGATATACCAGGAGGCTATATCAGATTGTGGCACCCTATCCTACGCCTCCTCAGGAGGTTAGAGGGGAGAATCCACTGCTACGCCGGCGTGATGGATCCCGCTGAGGTTAGGAGCAGGTTTGCCGAGATAGCGTCGCTGCTGATTAAAGCGGATGTCTACGATAGAATCGACCCGGAAGAATGGATCACCGCTTTCAAGAGAGAGGTTAAACCCATCCAAGCAATCGGGGACTTCGTTGTCGTAGACAACTACGTTGACGCATACCTCGAGTTGAGGTGGAGTAAGGATGCCGACTATATCACCCTGGACGAGATCGTGCCAACTCCATTCGACCTTCTCACCCTCATCTCCCTAAACGAGTTGCCGTTGAGGTTGCTACAACCCGTTGTCAGGTTTGCGGTGGTATTCTTCAATGAATACCTGCTGAAGTCGCCCACCATCACGAGGGCATATAGGATGTTGAAGCGGGATGAGGAGTACAGGGTTTTTCTCGGGGAGAACAATATAAGGATTATACGTTAGAGGTATATATTGTAAAGACGTATATGTTTATTTAGGATGCCCTCCAGGCGAATGCTTTTTGAATATGGATACCGGTGCGGGGAGTATAGTTGAGACGCTGGCCCGGTATGCGAGCAGAGAGCATTTGGAGAGGCTTCTGGCGATACCCGACCCGAGACTCCACAGGTGGGTTGCCGAAGTAGTCGAGCTTGCTCAGCCCGAGCGGATATATGTTAACACGGGATCGCCCCAGGACATAGAGTTCATAAGGAGGTACGCGCTGGGGAACAAGGAGGAGCTGCCCACGAAGTATAAGAGTAAGACGGTTCACTTCGACGGCTTATTCGACCTGGCTAGAGACAGGGAGAACACTAGGATACTGGTGCCACCCGGGCACAGTATACCCATGGTCAATACGTTTGATAGAGAGAAGGGTCTGGCGGAGATTAGAGAATTGTTCAAAGGGGTTATGAAGGGCAGGTTGATGTTCATAGGCTTCTACTGCTTCGGCCCGAGGAACTCGCCCTTCTCCCTCTACGCGGTTCAGATAACTGACTCAGCGTACGTCGCGCACAGCGAGAACATACTCTACAGAGTCTGCTACAACGTGTTCGTCGAGAAGGGGGCTAGCCTGGACTACATGAGGTTCCTACACGCGACCGGCGAGAGGAATGAGCTGGGGTGGAGCTCCAATATAAGTAAAAGGAGGATTTACATAGACTTGGACGACGACATCGTCTACAGTGTCAACACCCAGTACGCTGGGAACACCGTTGGCTTGAAGAAACTGTCGCTACGCTTATGCGTGAACAAAGGTAGGAGAGAAGGCTTCTTATGCGAGCACATGTTCATCGTGGGCGTGAAGGGGCCCGGGGGCAGGGTAACATATATCACGGGAGCTTACCCGGCGGGTTGCGGTAAAACTTCGACGGCTCTACTAGCCGACACTATAGTCGGCGACGACCTAGCCATAATACACGCGTACAAGGGTGAACCCAGGGCTATCAACCCGGAGATCGGCTCCTTCGGCATAATAGATGGCGTTAACCCGGTCGACGACCCGGAGATTTACAGGATCCTACTACAACCTGACACAGAGGTTATATTCAGCAACATACTCCTAACCGAGGATGGGGACGTGTGGTGGAGAGGTAGGCCGGAGCCCCCTAGGAGGGGTCTCAACTACGCTGGGCCCTGGCGGGAGGGGCTGAAGGACGAGAGCGGGAGAGAGATCCTCCCATCCCACCCGAACGCCAGGTTTACAACGCACTTAGGCTACCTTAGAAACCTGGATCCAAGGATAGAAGACCCTATGGGGGTGACTGTGGAGGCCATGGTTTTCGGTGGCAGGGACTCGGATACAAACGTGCCGGTTGAGGAGGCGTTCGACTGGGTTCACGGGAATGTGACGAAAGCCGCTGCAGTAGAGTCCGAGAGGACTGCCGCAGTCCTAGGCCAGGTTGGGGTCAAGGAGTTTAACCCCTACGCGATACTCGACTTCCTCTCAGTCTCCCCGGGCGAGTTTTTAAGGCTCCACTTGGATTTCGCGGGGAAGCTCGAGAAGACCCCTAGGATCTACAGCGTAAACTACTTCCTGAGGGACAAGGACGGGAGGTTCCTCAATGAGAAGACGGATAAAATCGTGTGGCTGAAGTGGATTGAGCTTAGAGTACACGGGGATGTTGAGGCTGTTGAATCCCCGACCGGCTTAATACCTGTCTATAACGATTTGGAAAAGCTGTTTGAGGAATTTTTGAATAAGGAGTATAGGGAGGAGTCCTACAGGGAGCAGTTTAAGATCAGGGTTGCAAAGCAGATCGAGAGGATTACGAGGATAACAGATATATATAGTAGGATACCCGACACTCCGCCAGTATTCTTCGAGGTTATGAGAGAACAGTTGAAGAGGCTGGAGGAGGCTAGAGCCAGGTACGGCGATTACATCGACCCCTTCAGGCTTGACAGAAAATAGGGGCTAGTATATCAGGTATGCCTTCTTCAACATCTCGTTTGCTAGCAGGCTCCTGCTATCCCCCTCTAGAACTATCCTACCGTTCTCGATGACGTAACCCCTGTTCGATATCTCGAGAAGGTTTTTCACATGTTGCTCAACTATGAGCATTGTAATACCGTGCTCCCTATTCAACTTTCCAACAAGGTCGAACAGTGACAGCACTATTTTAGGCGCTAGTCCAAGGCTCATCTCGTCTATTAAGAGTAGTTCAGGCGAGCTCATTAAACCCCTTGCTATAGCCAGCATCTGCGCCTCACCCCCTGACAACGAGCCCGCTAGCTGGCTCCTCCTCTCCTTCAGCCTAGGGAAGACGCTGTAGACGAATTCAAGCCTCTCTCTTATCTTGGAATGGCTCCTCTCAAGGTACGCCCCTGCGAGAAGGTTCTCCTCGACAGTTAAATTAGGGAATAGACCCCTCCCCTCGGGGACCATCGTTAAACCGAGGCCAACTCTCTCGTAGACTTTCCTCCACGTTATATCGACGCCTTTGAAAAGTATGTTCCCCCCGTAGAGAGTTGTGTAACCCATTATAGTCTTCAAGAGAGTTGTCTTGCCCGCCCCGTTGGGCCCAACCACCCCGACTATCTCCCCTTTATCAACGTGGAGGGAGACGTTGTTCAACACCTTGAACTCCCCGTAGCCTGCGCTTACGTTTCTAAGCTCGAGCATCCTGCTCAAAACACACACCTCATGCAGGCTTTATACCTAGATATGCTTCTATGACTTTAGGGTTTGAGGCGATTTCCTCAGGCGTCCCCTCCGCGATCAGCCTACCTTCATGCAGCACGAATATCTTCCTGCTGAGTGACATAACGAATTTCATAACGTGCTCTACAACGATGATCGTCAGGCCCCGCTCTCTCCAAACCCTCCTGATGACTTCAGCGAGCCTCTCCTGTTCATGAGGCCTCAAGCCAGCTGCAATCTCATCTAGCAAAAGCAGCCTTGGCTTGGTTGCAATAGCCCTCGCTAAGTCAACGAGCTTGTGCTCCATTAGAGATATCTCGCTACCCAGCTTGCCCCACTCCTCTCTTGCTACTCCCACTAGCTCAAGCGTCTCCTCAGCTATTTTCCCCGCCTCACTTATGCTACTCGTCTTGAGCAACCCGCCTGCGATGACAGCGTCTATCACCTTAATATTCCTGAAAGGCCTCACCTTCTGCCAAGTCCTCGCTACACCCAGCCTAGCTATCACGTGTGGTTGCAACCCCGTTATATCCCTCCCGTCGAAGAACACTCTCCCTTTATCGGGTTTATAGACCCCTGTGATGCAGTTGAATAATGTTGTTTTGCCGGAGCCGTTGGGGCCTATGAGACCGTATATCCCGCCATCCTCCACTTCTAGCGAGACGTTGTCTAACGCGACCACGCCCCCGAACCTCTTTGAAACTCCATCCACTCTCAGTATCGCCCTGGCCCCGCTCACTTCCCAAGCCACCTCCTAACCTGGTTGAACAACCCTGCTAAACCCTCTGGTTTAAGCACGCCCACGATTATCAGCATGATACCGTAGAGTAAGAGGTCTAACCCGGGGAACACGCCCCCGAGACTGCTACGTAGATACTCTCCCAGAGTCCTGAATATAACTGCTGAAGCTATAGAGCCGCTTATAGACCCCAACCCCCCGATTATCCCCATGATGGCAATACTTATCGCCAGGCTCGTGTCGAACAGCCTGTATGAGAAGCTCGAGTATATAACGATCTGCAGGAACCCAGCCGCCCCCGTGATGAAGGAGTATATGGCTAGAGCCCTCAACTTGTATGAGCGAGTGTCGATGCCTATAGACTCTGATGCAAGCTCATCCTCCCTGATGCTCCTCAGGTAGTAGCCTATCTTGGAGTTCGAGATGTATACGTTTACAAGTATCACAATCACCAAGACAACGTCTATTATAAGGAACAACTCGAAGTACGTTCTAGGCCTCAAGTAGATTAAACCCCACTTAGACGGCAGGTAGAAGTCCCAGGGCCCCATAGTGTACCTGAAGAGGTTGTTTAGTATGACAACGAGTGAAGCAGTCATCAAAGCATACCACACCTCCTTCACGCCGAACCTGAATGTCGGTAGCCCTATCAAGACAGCCAGGCCCATGGCCACTGCGCCTCCAGCAAAGACTCCTAGGAGAGGCGGCACGCCGAGCCTCATCCATAGCAGGGATGTCGTTATACCGCCTAGAGCCATGTAGGCGCTTGAAGCCAAGTCAAGCTGGCCAGTCAAGCCCCCTATGATATTCCATGTTGCGACGAACACGGCGAACAACAGTACCTGTGCGGCCAGCAACATGAGGTAGCTGTTACCTGATAATGCGAAGCCGAGGCCGAGCACCAGTATCTCGAATATTGCTAGTGCGAGAAGTATCTCTCTATTAAACAATTCCATCACCTCCTAGCAAACAGACCCCTCGGCTTGAACCACAGGATGAAGAAGAATATCAGGTATACCACGGCCATCTGGATTGAAGGGCTTATCAAGCTACCTAGAGACTGTGCTACACCGATGATTATAGCCGAGATGATCAACCCCTGTATGCTCCCCAGGCCTGCAAGAGCCACTGCAACCCATGAGACAAGGCTGAAGGATGTGCCGAGGTAGGGTGTCACCTGGCCCATCTCCATCCATAGCCCGGCTGCCACACCTATTAGAACCATCCCTATAGCAAAAGTCAGCAAGTAGACTCTCCCCACGTTTATACCCATTAGCATGGCGCTCGCCCTGTCGTCGGTTACAGCCCTCATAGCCAGCCCCAACTTAGTCTTGGCGAGGAACCTGCTCAACAGGATTAAGACTGCGAGTGAGACCATGGCTGAGACGAGCTTGGATTCATATATCACGAAAGGACCTAGATTGAAACCACCCGAGAACAATGGTGCAGGGTACCCTTTCGGCTCTGCTTTGAAGTAGCCGAGGGCTATATTCTGGAGGACGAACCCCAAGCCTACTGTCACGGCTATCTGTATAAGAGGCTCTTTGCCTAGGACGGGGTTTATCAGCCCCTTCTGGATCCCGAGGCCTATGAGGAAGAGGATTGGCAGTGTTAACAGCATTGAGAGCAATGGGTCTAGGTTGAGGTTCATCGAGAGTAGCCAGGTGAAGTATGCTGAAATCATTATTAGATCCCCGTGCGCGAAGTTGATTATATCCATCACGCCGAAGATCAAAGCCAACCCAGAGGCAACGATCGCGTAGAATAAGCCGAGGAAAACCCCGTCTACGACTTGTTGTACCACGGCCACTAATAGGTCGAGGGGTGTCAAGGCTTATACCTCTATATGTTATTATACTGTCTGACCATATATTCATGTGGGCTTGTTATTAATTAAGCGTAAAGTAGGGTGGCTGAGAGAAAAACTAGGTTCCGGGCCTGGGGAATATTGCCTGGACACCCGCCTGAGGCTGGGGCCAGACCACCACTGGTGTTAGAGTCCCATTGATTAACTGCACCTGGAGCACGGCTGTACCAGCGTACAAGTTATCGCCGTTTGGCGCGAACTTTATCCTCCCAGTAGGGTATAGTTGCGCGGCAATGCTGTTCGACTCGCTTAAGTCGAGGCTGAGGAATGCCTGCCTCAGGTGGTCTGGGTTCAACGGGTCGTCCGGGAACATCTGCCCAGCTTTCTCCAGCGCCTCATATATTGTGAAGAGCGAGTAGAACATCTCGCCCGCGGCCTCGGTTGGCATCTTCCCATACCTCCTCTCAAACTCTTTTACAAGCTTCTGGTTCCAATCGGTTGGCTTAGCGGGGTTGTAGCTGTAGGTGTTTGTGTAGTATAGGACAGCATCCCCGGCCGCCTTAATTGAGTCGGGGTCTGTGAAACCGCAGGCGCCGGCACCGGCTATGAACACCGGGTTTAAGCCCGCCGCCTTAGCTGTCTTAGCGAATAGCACGCCGTCGCTGAAGTATGGGATCGCGATTATGATATCCGGGTTCAACCGTTTAATCTGGTCTACGATCGGGCTCATATCCGTTATGTCGTAGGGGTAGCTTATATGGGCTAGAACCTCCACACCCTTCTTAGCTAGCTCGAGGTGGGCGCCGTTGCTCACCGTCGTCCCGAAAATAGAGTCCTCGTTTATAATAACCGCGGTTCTTATAGTCACATTATGCGCTTTAGCCTCATCTAATACGAAGTCCACTGCTGAAACACCGTGAGAGCTCGCCTGAGGGGCTACTCTGAAGAAGTACATCCAGCCCTGCCGAGAGAGATCGTCCACAAGGGCGTCCGTGACAAGTATGACCTTATTCTGCTCTGTTACAGTGCCCATAGCTAGAGTAAACCTGCTTATGTAAGCCCCGTAGATTATTGGAACATGGTACTGGGAGATCAACTTCTCGGCAGCCAGCCTAGCCGACTCAGGCGACGTCCCCGCATCCTCCACCACTATATCCAGCTTAGCGCCCCCAAGCGACCTCACACCCCCGAGCTCGTTGTTAATTATGTCAACGACGAGCTTAGCCGCGTTAACAGCTTCTTGCCCGAAGATAGCGTAGTTTCCTGTCAAAGGCTGTACAATCCCTATAACAACCTTCTCTATCTTCGGGGTTGTGGGAGTGATGGTTGGTGTCGGAGATAGTTTACTGGTGTAATAGTAGTAGCCTAACCCAGCGGCTATGACGGCTATTACGACGATGATGGCTATTATAAGTGGGATTCGAGATCGCTTACTAGCCATATATACTACCCTTGTATATATGTAGTTGTCCGTGATTTAAAAACTTTGGTGGGATAAACTGATTGTACAAACAAGTATGTGTATGTAGGTTTACGCCAGCAGTTTTTCAATTGCCTTCAATATCTTCAAGTAGCCAGTGCACCTGCAGAGATTACCCTCGATAAGCTTCTTCGCGTCCTCCACGTTCTTGATCAAGCCCTTCTTCAACCCAGCGTAGATGGTTAGGATGAAGCCCGGTGTGCAGAAGCCGCATTGCACAGCCCCCTGCTCAACAAGCGATCTCGCTATCTTCTCAGCCAGCTCGTCGCCCCGTAGGCCCTCCACCGTCACGACTTCTCTACCCTCAACTTGCGCCGTTAAGAGGAGGCATGAGTAGGCTGGCTCGCCGTCTAGTAGCACAGTGCAGACACCGCACTCACCTCTCTCACAACCCCTCTTCACGCTTGTAACCCCGAGTCTAAGCCTGAGGGTGTCTAGGAGTATCTCGTTAGCCCCAACGTCTACTTCAACCGGCCTCCCGTTTAATTTAAACGAGACCTTCACCCATCTCACCTCCTCAACCTCCCAGCAATCTCTTTGAGCGCATCCTTCAGCATGATTGTTGCCAAATGCCTCCTGTACTCGGCTGTAGCCCTAACATCCGTGATAGGCGATATGTCCTGCTGGACTATTTTCGAGGCTGTCTCTATAACGCTGTCCGTCAAGGTCTTCCCCTTCAAGTACTCCTCCACGCTCTTCGCGCGAACCGGTTTAGGCGCGACGGAGTTCAAGCTCACCTTGAATACAGGACTGCCTTCAAGGAATTCCGCCCCGACGGCAAGCCCAACAACCGATAGAGTGAAAGCGCTTCTCCTCCCAAACTTCCTGTAGACCCAGTATTCTTCTAGGCCCGGTGAAACCGGTACCTCGAACTCGACTATCATCTCGCCAGGCTCTAGGAGAGTCCTCCGAGGACCCTGAATAAACTCCTCGAGCCTCACCGCCCTCTCCCCTCTCACACTCCTGGTTTTCACGATCGCGTCGTGGACTAGCAAGGGTGGGGCAGTGTCCGCGGCTGGTGAGGCGTTCGCTATGTTACCGCCTATCGTCGCCACACTCCTGATCTGCCAGCTAGCCATGTTGTAGACGGCCTCATGCAACAGGGGTAACCTCTCCCTGACAACACTCGACCTCAAAATATCCTCGAGCCTGGTGAGAGCGCCAATCCTCACGCGGGAGCCATCATTTATTATGTAGCTCAATTCCCTTAGTCCACCTATGTCTACTATAGCCCTAGGCTTGTACCTTCCGATCTTCAAGTCGACGAGCAGGTCTGTCCCGCCGGCCAGGAACCTGTAGTCCCCTATCTTCCCAGCCAGCTCCAGAGCCTCCCCTACACTCCTAGCCTTGAAGTACTCGAAGGATGGTAGCTTGTAGAACACGGTCTCACCTCCCCAATACACCTTCCAGCTGCAGTATGTACTCTGGAGTGAGAGGTAGCCTGGTTACGTTGACTCCTAGAGCGTGCGAGACAGCGTTGGCGATCGACGCCGGCAGAGGTATGAGAGCCATCTCGCCAACCCCCTTAGCGCCCAGCGCACCATACTTGTAGACGTCCTCAACGTAGATGGGTTTCTCGACGACAGGGATGTCCAGGGCCGTGGGTATAACGTAGTCTGTTAAATCCGCGTTGACGATCCCGCCTCTCTCGTCGAAGACAAGCTTCTCGAATAGAGTGTAACCTAAGCCCTGTGCTACAGCCCCCTCGACCTGCCCCTCTACTTGTAGCGGGCTTATGATCCTACCCGATGCCAGCGCAGGCCAGACTCTCGTAACCCTGACGATCCCTGTCTCAGCGTCTACTTCAACCTCGCTTACAACCACTATGTAGCTGAAAGCAGGGTACGCGAAGCCCTGTCCTGTTGTATCGTCGAACTTCCCCTTGGGGAGGAAGAAGTATCCCGTGGCTGAGAGCTCAACCCCCCTAGCATACGCTTCCCTGACTAGGTCGACCCACCTGATGTACCTCTCCGGGTTATCCCTTGGGTAAACCCTGCCCTCCCTGAAGACGAGCTTATCCGGCTCCACGGCGAGTAAGTCCCCGGCGAGGCGTGCCAGCCTCTCCCTGATCTTCCCTGCTGCGACTTCAACGCCTATACCCCCGATGCCAGTACCCCTTGAGGCGTGTGTCGCCCCTGTATCCGGGGCATCAGATGTCCCGAAGACCACTCTCACCATTTCGGGGGGTACACCGAGGATCTCGGAGACTATCTGGACATGAGAGCTGGTGGGGCTCCCCTGCCCCATCTCGACTATCCCAGTGAACACTACCACAGACCCGTCTTTCTCGACTTTCAACACCGCGTTAGACCAGTCTGGCACACCCCTGGAGGTGCTTATGCCGTGCCAGGCTACCCCTACTCCAATACCCTTCTTAAACCTCTTCTCCGCCTTGTTGAAGGCATCAAACTCCCTGCGCTTTGAGATCCAGTTAGATCTCTCCGCCACCTTCTTGAGGGCTTCCCCGACACCAACCGAGTGGTCGAGCTCCTGGTTTGTGAGAGTCCTCGAGCCCGGTCTCAGTATGTTCATCAGCCTGAGCTCCACGGGGTCTAATCCCAGCTTCTCGGCTAGCTGATCCATCTGCCTCTCCACGGCGAATTGTATGCTCGGGTTTCCGAAACCCCTGAAACTACCCTGGTAGACCTTGTTCGTGTAGACAGCAAAGCCGTCCACTCTCGCGTTGGGGACCTCGTAGGGTCCTGAGGCATGCATGGTAGCCCTCCACAGTATGAATGGGGCCCTGTTAGCGTACGCCCCCGTGTCGTGGATTATGGTCACATCAATGGCTGTCAGCTTCCCGTCGCGGCGCGCACCGCTTTTATACCTTATGATCGTTGCCTCCCTCTTAGGGTGGATTCTAATAGATTCCTCACGGCTGTAAGCTATGAAAGCGGGCCTACCAGTCAGATAGGCCACTAGAGCGGCCTTGGAGATTGTTAGAGGGCCCTCATCGTCCTTCCCCCCGAAGCCCCCGCCAAGGTAGGGTACTACGACTTTCACCCTGCCCGCCGGCACTCCCAGAACCCTGGCCGCTATATCCCTGGCTAGGTGGGGATGCTGGGCAGCCCCGATTATCGTTATCCTACCCTCGGAGTCCGGTATTGCGAGAGCGGCTTCGGTCTCCAAATAGACGTGGTCCTGGTGGTGTGTCCTGTACTCGTTTTCAACCACGACATCGGCCTCGGCGAACCCTTTCTCCACGTCCCCCTTTCTAACCCTGGTTTTGAAAGCTATGTTCGAGCCAGCCTCGTCGTGGACAAGGATGTCTGTCCTGGACATAGCTTCCAGCGGGTCTAGAACGTATGGCAGAGGCTCGTAGTCTACTTTCACTAATTGAGACGCTTCAACAGCCTTCTCCCAGGATTCAGCTGCAACCAGCGCTACAACCTCGCCCACATACCTAACTTTCCTCTCTGCTAGGAGGGGCTGGTCGGGTAGAGCGTAGCCTACCTGGTTAACCCCCGGTATATCCCTGTGCGTGACTACTGCTTTTACACCCGCCACTCCCATAGCCTCGTCCACGTGGATAGCCTTGACCAGCGCGTGGGGGTGAGGGCTTGGAACCTGTTTAATGAAAAGGGCGTTGCCCTGGAGGTATCTGATAAAGTAGTCCTCTGTGAACAATGCCCTGCCGAGAGCCTTGTCTAAGGCGTCAACCCTAGTGAACTCCCGGCCCACGACAACATATTCTTCCGCCGAGAGGTATTTCTCTAATATTGAGAACGGGTCTTCAAGAGCCAATTCTCCAACCCTGTAAACCTCTTTGAAGCCTACTTGTATAAAAATCTTTATAGAACCGATTTCTTGAGCTTGTATAAAATGGATTGGACTGCAGGTCCTTTAGCGCCTTCGAGGTGCCTCCCCTTTATTAACCCGTTTGATATAAGGATGTATTCCCTCCCATTAGGGTATATCACTACTATCAGCCAGTCACCGCTCTTAGCCTTCTCGGCCATGTACTTTTGTTGCGGAAGCCCATCGGACGTGTATACTTCCTCAACCTCTCTAAGCAAGCCGGCTCTCACCAGCGATAGGGATAAGTCGACTTTAATATCGGTGGGCAACGCCTCCCAGAAGGGCTTCTCTTCGCGGAACTCCCTTTTAACCCGCGTTATTCTTTCAGCAATGTCGACCTTGCGGCATCTCCCTCTCGCCAGCAGACTGTAGTTTGAGATGAGCTGCGTGTATATTTTTTCAACACTCCTCCGGCCCAAGAACCCGCCGGCTATGTGGACCTCGACTCTAAGGAAAGCCCCGCCCAAATAAACCAGCCTCATGGACTGGAGGTAGCCCCTGGGCCTGGGCTTCGGCTCCTCCTTCAAAATTATCCTCCACGCTTGAACCTCTCGAAGGAGCTTGTAGACACACGAGTGCTCCACGGGACTAGTGAACTTGACTGAGACCTCGTCGCCAATGACATCGCATGACGCGACTACAGGGAGGTTTTCGAGGAATAAACAGGGCTCTAACACCAGGCCGTCCACATACTGCGGTGAGCACTCGCTCAGCTCTATCTGATGCGATAGCATCCCAAAAACACTTTAAGGTATTGTATGTTTGATCAACAAATTAATTCTTTCGATTAGGCGAGAAGAACTATCTCAACCCGGTAAACCCAGCTTGAGCAATATTTGCCTAAAAACGTCTTCCAGCAGAAAGGAGACCCCGGGGTCTTCAACCCCTGTTTTAGCCAGACCGGTGAGGAGGAGAACGTAGGCTTCCCTTGTAGATAGGCCTCTTGAAGACAAGTAGAATAGCTGGTCGGCTGTAAACCTCACGTTCCTAGCGTAGTGCCTAGCCTCCTTCACCTCACTCGTGTACACCTCGAGCTTGGGTTGCATGAGGGAACGGCCGTCTAATTGTATTGAGTCCAAGCCGTAGACGACGGAACCCCTCCTAGAATTCTTGTCAACAGCGACAACACCCCTGAGAGCTGTGGTTGATCCCCCCGCGCCCACTGCTAGGCCGTGCAAGTGGAGGAGAGGGCTGTCGCCCGCTGCGACCCCCCTCGTCTCCCAGTCTAGTTTAGACCCGTTCTCCGCGACCGCGATGTTCTTCCCCCGGAAACTTGAGGATTCAACCCTTATGAACTCCTCCACCCTCAGAGTCCTACTCGACTCCAGTATGACAGCCCTCTCGCCCGAACACCCCTTACACTCCTCTGAGACCCCTATGTAGCTCGCCCTCCCCTCGGGGAGATTGAGTTTCAGGACAAGCCTTCTCCCGCTTCCACCTCTTATCCTAACCCAAGCGCTCAGCAGGCCGCCGCCCTTGACGTTGAACTCTACCACGCGGAGGTTCGGGTCTGGGAGGTTGAGAACCAGGTTCAACGGGAGGAGGCCCTCCCCGACATCTATATCGACACGCGTGTGGGTGTCCGGGCCAGCATCGACCACGAGTGTCTCCGGGTTGAGCGTCTTGTGGACTTGGCAGTAGATTGAGAAGCACCCTGGTGGTTGCCAGGTCGAGCCAGCTCCACCTGAGACCACGCCGCCGGCCACGGTGACGCCCTTGCCGGCTAAGCCCTCCCTCCGGCTCTCCTCCACGTCTTTAAGATACTCGCGTGGTTCAATGTAGCGTCTTATCGTCGGCGAGTCCCCTATGAAGTCCCCTTCAATGCTCAACCGACACCACCGTACTCCCCGAACTCGGCGTCTAGAACCCTGGTCATCATGACGGCGAACTCGAACGGGAGCTTCTTCAACACGTCTCTTATGAAGCCGTGTATGATCAGCGAGACAGCTTCGCTCCTCCTCAACCCCCTCGACATGAGGTAGAAGACCTGGTCTTCATCCAGCTTCACCGTCGAGGCCTCGTGGCCTACGCTCGCATCATCATCGAGCAAATGGACTATTGGGTATGTGTGGGACTGGCTCTTCTCGTCTAGTATAAGGCTCTCGCACTCAACGTAGCTCGCCGACCCTTTAGCCCCCTTGTTCACCTGGACTAGACCCCTGTATATGCTTACACCCCCGTCTGCTACAATGCTCTTAGACGTCACCCTGCTTGTCGTCCTCGGGGCAGCGTGGATCACCTTGGAGCCAGTGTCCTTGACGACCCCGCCTCTGCTGATACTCATAACCGTGCTCGTGGTGCTTGAGCCCTCCCCCCTCAGCACCGTCGATGGGTATGTGACAGTGAACTTGCTCCCTATACTCCCCTCCACCCAGTCAACCGTAGCCCCCTCCTCGGCGATAGCCCTCTTGTTGTTGAAGTTTATTATGTTCCTACTCCAGTTCTGCACTGTGATAAACGAGACCTTCGAAGCCTTATGGGCGTAGATCTCGACCATGCCGTCGTGGAAGCTCTCCCTCCTCAACCTCGGGGCGCTACACCCCTCTATGAAGACGATCTCGCTATTCTCATCCGCAACTATGAGGGAGTGCTCGAACTGGCCCTCCATCTCCCTCCCGACGAAGAAGAAGGCTTCTACAGGGTAGGCTACCTTGACGTTCCTGGGCACGTATACGAATACTCCCCCGCTCCACAGAGCGTAGTGTAGGGCCGCGAACTTGTGGTCTGTGTAGGGAAACACCCTCGAGAAGTACTCTCTGACTAGGTCAGGGTATTTTACAACGGCCTCCTCCATTGGGATCATCACTACGCCCAGCTTCCTCAAGTAGTCTTTAACCCCTATGAAGACGCTCTCGCTGTCGAGAACGCTTGTCAGACCCGCTAGGTACTTCGCGTATGATTCAGGTAGCTTAAGCTTCTCGTAGATCTTCCTGATCTCCTCGGGTAGATCCTCCCACTTCTCTGCTTTCTCCACATCAGGCTTGACGTAGAGGGATGTTATTTCGTCTAAATCGATTTTCTCTATGAAGGGAAGCCACTGGGGTGTACGAGCCTTCTCGAAGAACTCCAGGGCCCTGAGCCTGAGATTCCTCATCCACTCAGGCTCTTTCTTAACCCTGCTGATCTCCTCCACTAGACTCCTGCTTACCTTGCCCGTGATCTCCAGCCGGTGCCTATAGCTTACCTCCGGCAACTCTTCAAACGGGATGTTCTCAATGCCTAGAGACACGCCTTCACACCAGCCCGTTGTACCCTTCCCTCGAAATCTTCTCGACGAGCTCTATCCCGCCCTCAGCCTTGACAACCCCTTTAGCCAACACCAGCACCTTAGAAGGGGTCACATAGTTCAGTAGGTTGGGGTAGTGGGTTATCAGCAGGAAGCAGGCGCCCTCCCCCGTCCTCTCCCTAATGAAGTCCGCGAGGAGCCGCACCCCCTCTACATCCAAGCCGCTGTCAGGCTCATCCATGATCAAACACCTTGGTTTAAGTAGCATTGCCTGAAGTAGCTCAGACCTCTTCTTCTCCCCGCCTGAAAAGCCCTCGTTTAAACCCCTGGTTAGGAGAGTTTTCTTCAAACCGGCTTTTTCAGCGGTCTCTAAAACTAGTTTTTCAACACCCGACCCCGGGAGCCCCCGGGCCTCGAAGACAGCTTTAGCGAGGTCTAGGAGGCTGACCCCCCTCACCTCCACCGGGTTCTGGAAGAACAGGAATAAGCCTCTCCTAGCCTTCTCGTTGGGGGGCAGTTTAGTCACGTCCTCGCCTTCGAGTAGAACCCTGCCTCCAACCACCTTGTAGAAGGGGTGGCCCATTATAGCGTACGCTAGGCTGGTTTTACCGCTACCGTTAGGCCCCATTAACACCACTATCTCTCCCCGCTTAATCCGGAAGCTGACGCCCCTCACCACGGTGACACCGTTGACCTCCACTGAGAGGTTGTCTACTTCAAGCATGGAGACCACTTCTTATGGAATGTTAGGTTTGGTTATCCTAATAAACCTAGTGGGAGCTATGTGGAAGAATGATTGAAGTTGAAATAAACAAATCCCACTTAACCCAATTTGATCTCGTAGGCCACTACTGTCAAGGGCTCGCCGCGGCACTCCCCCTCGCAGTAGACCCCCTGCACACTACCGTTTTCAACTAGTGTATACTTCTTGCCGGAGGGGTAGGCCTCGACAACCAGCCAAGCCCCGCTCTTGAGCTCGCCTGCTATAGCCTCCTCAAGCTTCACGTCAGTTGGCAGTAGCTTAAACGACTTAGCCTCTCTAACAAGCCTCGCCCTAAACCTCGCATCCGAGAGATCATACCTGTATTTCGGTTGCGGAGCCTCCTTGACAGCTACTTCTCGCCTGGTTTCCTTCACCACCTTCTTCTCTTCCACATGGGCCTCCGCGGGATGCGCCTCCACCCGAGAGCACACTATCGGGATAACACCCCGTAGAGCCTGGATGCTCGTGTCCAGGTTCCTAGTAGCCTGACCCCTTACCCTAAACCCTGCCTCCAGCTTGTAGTCGATTACCAACGCTCCTTCCTCCATATACACCCACAACTCGCTTATCCTAGCCTTGGGTTCGCCATCCACCAGGTACTCTAGAGCCAGCACGATCTTTGTTGGGCTCCTCTCCAGGGTCGTGTAAACGATTGTACTCTTGAAGAAGTCATCGGTGAGGGAAAGCTTGATTGTATCACCTGTAGCCTCGCATTCTGAGACCATGGGTATCAGCTTCAGAATCTCACATGGGTTTAACATGAGTCTCTTAACGCACTCTTGATCCTCAGGTCTTACGGTGATTTTTAAAGGCAACCAGGACACCTTTACCTGTATATATAAACTGAACACATCGATATAAAGATAGTTTTCATTACCCTAATCAAAACAGATGCTTTGAGAGCGTTTGAGAGCTCATATTACCATGCTGGCCGGCACCGACAGGTTTTTCAACTCGTTTATTTTCTCAAAGAGCTTCCCTAGAAGGGTTCTTAAGCTGACGTCTCCAGGTATTCCAGCAGCCTTTGCATGCCCTCCTCCACCCATCTCCCTAGCTATTGAGGAAACATCGATGTAGTCGCTTCTAAGGCTCACACCCCTCGGGTATCTCACAATGTAGACATGCGCTCTCAACCCGTTCCGCTCTGAGACCTGAACCACCTCGCCTGGGTGAACCCTCGGGTCAACGTCAGGGAAAACAATTACCCTGAAGCCATCGTGGTCGATGACGTCCATCCTCGCTATAGCCTCCCTTATCAAGTTCTCGTAGACAATGGAGACCTCCCTCTTGTAGAATTCGAGCATCCAAGCCGGGGCTAAGTCCCTTCTCTTGAAAGAATCCAGCGCCTTATACCTGACATCCCACCCGCCCCACCTTAGAACCCTCCTCCACATGACCGTGAGATCATACTTGTTCTGGAAGAAGTCGTCGTCGTAGGACAACTTGACTAGTTCGTCAACGAACTTGTCCCCCTTCAAATCCAGCCTGCTGGCCACTAGATCCGCCGCCGTGTAGTTGGGGTCGACAACGTATGTGAGGACGTCGTCGAAACCTGCCAGCTCTCTGTAGACGCGTGTATCCCACTCGTGGTGGTCGAACCAGTAGACTTTTATCCTCCTTCTCCTCGCCTCCTCGAGGAACGCTGTGATTGCTTTCGCGCTGTGCGGCTGGGGGTTCAAGTCCGCCACCCACACCTCCCTGGGGAGGGGTGTCTGCCTGAGGCTCTGGAGGAGGTAGTTGGGGAGGGATGTCACAGAGGACAGTATCTGGTTCGCCGGCTTAAGCTTGAAATACATGAAGGCGGCTGCCGCGAGGCCGTCGATATCCCAGTGCGTTATCGTAAGCCTCGTCAAGCAGGCACACCGTTGTGATGTGATTTGTGTATTTGTTTGATTATGTTAATAAAATTTAACGAGGGTTGGGCGGGAGCCTTTGGGAAATGTAAATGTTCTTCGTGTATGATGCTACAATACTGTTATCGCTGAGCAGTAACACCGACACGGGCACGTCCCCAGCCGAGACAGCCCTTACTTTGAACGGGACATCGCTTACAGTCCGAGCCTTCAAGGAGACGCTTCTAATCACACCCGTAGCCTCCTTAACGCCCCAGGACACGATCACAATGCTTACCTTGACATCCCTGTCAAGGTTGTTCTCAATCGACACCCCCAGCTCGCACTCGCCGCCGAGGTAGACGTCACCCCTCACCTTGACGTCGACTATCCTAATATTTGAGAGCCTGTCCTGCACGGTCTTCAGCGCCCTCTCCAGCCACATGTTAATAACCCCAGGGCTCCAGAACTCGGCCCACCAGTAATCGCTGTTGAGAGCGTGCCACAACGCAAACCTAGCTGAATTACTGTATGAGTCGCGTCCCTGGATAACATTCTCGTAGACTCTAAGCAACCTAATCGCCTCTGCCACCTGAACCCACCATCTCTCTTGCTCCACCACCTCACCCCTCCATTTCCTGAAAGTCCCTAGCCAGGTGTTCGTAGGTATATTGGTTATAACCCTCCTCGCAGGAACCTCTTCGAGGGCCCCCCTCAAGTTTATTGTTTTTATGAAGTTGAAGTCTGAGAGGGCCTCAAGATACAGGATTAGCTTGTCCACGAAGTAAGCCGTCAACGGCGGGTTCTTGGAGAAGACCATCCAGTTCTCGCCGTCCAAGGCTATAGTTAGAATCCTCGTATTCTTGTCAACCCACTTCGAGGAGATCATGTAGGCGAGCTCATACGCGTTCCTCCATGCGTGGAGCTCCGAGGTGAAGTTGTTCTGGAAGCTCATCACGTTGCTCAAGTAGCTGTCCCTGAAGAATACTTGGATGTGGCTCCTCGTCCCCGGATCCAACAGGATGTAGGGCTCGTAGGGGGTCGACCTCTCCCCCTCCGCATAGTAGAGGTGGTTGGCATCGTCTAGAATAGTGTACTCAAGCCTGTTTTCCTGGAGGATTCTAACGAGTTTCATCGAGAAAGCCATCTCCGGCGTCCAGAACCCGATTGGCTCGAACCCGCCTAGTACCTCCCTCGTAACCTTAGCGCCGTATTCAACCTCCTCCGCCACGATATCCTGGGCGTTGAGCGTATCAGTTAGGAAACCGAGGATGGTGTGGGCGTAGACGCTTGTCAATACATCTATTCTACCCGACCTAGCGTACTCGGCGTATTTTTCAAGAGTCTCCCCTATTAGCTGAACCTCCCTGCTACCCTTGTCCAGCCTTCTCCCATCTTTGAAATCCACACCCTTCTTCAAGGCGGCATCCCACTGGTACAATAGGCTAGGGCTTAGATTGAACGTCGCCGAGTAGCCAGGGTGTCTGTCCAGGAGGGTTGTGTGGTAGTGGTATGGGCCGAGCCCGTATGGTTTCAGCAGATCCCTGTAAACATATGTGAAAGCCCAGTCGGCGTGGAACCTGCCGTCGGGACCGTAGTTAGGAGCCTGGTGGTTGTGCCAGACGAACGCCACCCTCATATACCTCCTCGACGCGGGGTCGCCCGTGATGTAGCCTACTTCATCGATGAGGGTTGAGTCGATGTAGAGGCGTAGTTTGTGGAAGCCTGTGTCCTCCATTGTGCTGACAGGCGATATGTCGACTAGTCTCTCGCCAGCCTTGATAGAGATGTTCTTGTCTACCTGGACCCCACCCTTCTCGTCGATTATCCTGAGCCTGAAAGACCTTTCCACACCCTTATTCTCGAGGAGAACATGGGCTTTTGCTTCACTGCCAGGCTTGTACAAAGGCTTGTCTAAGACCAGGTAGGCCTCGAGCCCGTTTAAATGTTTCTGCGGTATTATACTCGCCATTTTAAACCCCCGGGGATTGGATACCCGTGTAAACCTCCACTAGTTTTAAAACAGACATATCCCAGTTAAACCCCCTCGACCTATCGAGACATGATCTCCTTATAACAAACGGGGCTCGATGCTCGTTTAACAGGTCTCTAACCCTAGGATCCGCGATCCTCTCAGCAACCCTCCCAACCTCCACCGGCTCAACCTCCTCAACGCTCATCAGCAAGGTTAAATCTGATAGGTATGAAGCAAGTTGCTCAACGGAACCAGTCTCGAAGAGTATCCCAGTACCTTTTAACCCCACCACCCTGAGGTCGAGAACCGTGGTTTTAAACCCTCCCGTGTTGCTAGCGAGCACGGGCGTACCTGAGGCCATCGCCTCCAACGCAACCAACCCGAAGGGCTCGTATAAGCTTGGGGCCACGTAAACCCTCGTAGCGTAGTGTGCTGGAACATATAAGGACTTAGGTACACGGCCGAAAACTATTTTAAGGTTCCTCTCATACACGCGGAGATACCTAACCATCCACTCGATTATGCTCTCCGAGCCCGGGACGGGAATGACCATAAGGAGGAGTCTTAAACGGGGGTTTCGAACTATTGTTTTCTCAAGGGCCTTCAACAACACCTCGAAGCCTTTCTGCCTGGATATCCTCCCGGTGGATAAGACCAGGTCCCCGTCCTCTTCGAAGCACTGGTGCCAGGTATCAGACCCGGCGTCCACGCCGAGGCTTCTGAGGATATTCTCCCACTCCTCGCCGAGCTCAGCAATGCTTTTAGAGCACAGCTCCTTTAGGACAGCCCTCCTTGTTACAGCTCTATCCTCAACGCCCTTCGCCCCAGCCAGTTTCTGAACGTGCTCTAACACCATCCCGGGGCTCCAGGGGCTACCGTTCGGGACTGCCTCTACTTTCAAGGGGTGTTTGAGCCCAACCCACTTCTCCACTGTCTTAGCGTAGTCAGCGCTCACGGTCACTGTCTTGTCTGCGAGGAGGGGTATGAGCTTGTCTGCGAATCCTTGTGAGAGGTCATAATACTCGGAGAACTCCCTGACACCGTATACGCCTCTCACCAGCTTGCCCGAGAGAACCCCCTCGAGATCCTCCCGCTTAAACCACGCCTTGGATAAAAGGTGTATGTGGTATACTAGCCTGGGCTTCAGGCCCTCCCTTACGATCAGGCTGTTCAACCCTACTAGCGATAGCCCCGAGTGCCAGTCGTGCGCGTGGACGAGATCAGGGGACGAGCCCTCTCTCAGAGACTTCTCGAAGAGCCCTTTCACAATTCTTGCGAAAACAAGTGCTTTAGAGGGGAGGTCGCCCCCGTAGACATCGCTGTTTTCAAACAAGCCTCCCTCCACGATGTAGTGGTCTAACCCGTCTAACCTAGCGGTTAAAACCCTGTATTTAAGCCCCCCGACCTCCTCCTCAAGGACAACCCCGCCGTCAACCCTCAGGCCGTGGGATGGGGTCACTAGCGTGGTCTCAAAGCCCCTCTCCGCTAAATTCCTCGCCAACTCAGGCGGAACCTCTGCTAACCCGCCTACCTTCCTAGTCGTCTTCGACTCGAAGGTGAGCATCCAAACCCGCATTCCACATTACCATTTCACTCTAGTCTCAATTCTTACTTTAACCTCGCCCCCGGGAGCCAGCTCGACATCGTCGAGGAACTGAACTCCAACACCCTGTAGCATCTCGAGGAGCCCCTTCTCAGTCCTAGCCATAGTGGATAGGGGTGCGACCCAGATGTTGAGCTCCCTGTTAGACGAGACCTCCACCGCAGGGTAGAAGTCGCTCACTAGCTCGACGCTCCTGCCTACACCCGTGAACTTCTCCCTCAACCCCCTCAGCTCACCCTCCACCTTATAGCGTACTTCCCTATCCCCTTGCCTGTCTAATTTGGGTGCTAGATGGTACTCGAAGCCTACTCTCGCCCTAAAGCTACTGCCCCTCACGTTCCTGACAGCGTAGTCGACTGCGAACCCGTTTTCTAGGAGTCTCACCCTCTTCTCGACTTCGATCTCAGCGATTTTACTGCCGAAGACGTAGAAGCCTCCCCCGCCCTTCAAGCCAAAGTAATCCTTGTCCACGTAGGCCAGGTTGAAGCGGGCTAGCGCTAGGTCGCTTAGATCCTTGAAGGGAGTGTTCCACAGCCAGTCGTCTAAACCTGTGTCCGTGCTCCACAAGTGTACTCTGCCGCTGACCCTCCTATACCAGTCGGGTCTAAACCAGGGTTCCTCTAGATAAGGCTCTTTATACCTGGACATAGTGTCCTGCAGGTTGTGTTCAAGACTTTTCTTCTTCACGTCGAACTCGAAGACACTCCCCCCGTCAGCGAGGTCTATGTAAAGGTTGTAGCCCATCTTCTCCACGATCAGCTCGTCGCGACCATCGTAGTCGAAGTCCTCTAGTAGAATCCTCGCCTCCCCGCCCCTGTAATAGCCCAGGACCTCCTCCGCTATTCTCTCGGCCCTGATATAATTCTCGTAGATCGCCTGCCTCAAATGCGCTAGGTATACACCGCCGAACAACCCGTGCCAGTAGGCGTCGTTGCACTGTGCTAGCAGGTAGCTCCTCCACGCGTCTTCCACTCTCTCCCCGGCCTCCGAGAGCTTCCTCCTAACCCACAGCATCTTCTTATGCATGTTGTTTACCTCAGCGTATTTCACTATGAAGTTCCTGAAAAAGCCCCCGCTCCACTCGAGCATTTTGTCGTAGCTACCAGGGGGCAGGTATACTAGCCCCCTCACCCCGTGCTCTTTAAGATACTCGTAGGGGTGAACCATCTGGATGCTCTTCTCAACTCTCAACTTGCTTAAGAACCCGTGGAGCCACCAGCGGGCCCAGCCGGGATCCCTCCACTCACCGAACTTCTCTGCATCGCTCCCCCAGACCAGGATGGGGTTCTCGAGGCCTCCAACCCTCTCCCTCATGTAGCCAATGACCCTCTCAGGGGGCTCCCAGGGCAGGATATAACGGAGTGCTGTGTCGATGAAGAAGACTTTGACACGGTATCCCGAGTCCTCGGTGAGCCACGGGTACAAGGAGTCGTTTCCTCCCCTACCCGTCCTCGAGAGTGTTGAGTCGTCTACCAGCACGTACTCCACGCCGTTTCTAGCGAGGTATCCAACGAGGTCGGGCTCCCAAACCCTCTCGGGTAGCCACATACCCCTAGGTTTAACCCCGAGAAGCCTCTCGGCGAGCCTAGCGTACTCCCTTAGTTGCAGGTCTCTGTCACCGCTGGGTAGGAGGGGTAGGATGGCCTCGCCTAGAGTCCCGCCGAGTATCTCGGCGACGCCGTAGTCGGCCAGCTTAGCCAGCTCGCTGACCCATTCCGGGTAGTGTTCGCTCGCGTATAGCAGGAGGGGCCCGCTGACGTGGATGGTGAACTTCAAGTCGCTGAACTCCTTGAAGACGTCTGTGAGTAGCTTATAGCTGTTCTCGAAGACCCTCTCGTGGATCTTCTTCAACTGGCCTGTAGGCTGGTGGAAGTGTATTGCGAAGACGAAGAACCCTGGCACGTTCACTCCCCTAACTGGGATTTAACAGCCGCCTCAACTGCTTTGCGCGCCTCACCCGGGTGCTTCCTCTCGGCTTCAGCCACCGCTGTAGCTAGATCCTCGAGCATGAAGACGTTTCTAATCCAGCTCGAGAAGTCGCCTCTCCCAGCGTGGTATAGGAACACGTCGTCCGGAATCCTCCGCAACAATTCTAGGAACTCGCCCAGGCTTGAAGCCCTCAGCCCAGTGTAGCCTGATGCAGGCGAGTAGAAGTAGAAGGCTTTCTCAGGAGGCGTCTTGAACCTCGCTATAAACCCCCTTGGATCCCTTGCGATAGCCTCCGCAACCAGAGTCGATAGGACACCAATAGCCTCCATGAAGAGGGCGTAGGCGTCCCCGGCGTTCTTGTAGGGTGAGAAGTAGGCGTGGACCTCCCCGATACTCCCGAACTTAGTGGCCTGGTAGTATAAGTGGTCGCTTATAGTCAAGAGCTTCCACAGCCTCTTCAAGCCGGGCTCATTTACAGCGTTCACGTAGTAGTAGAGGTCGTAGAGGGCCTTCATTGAAGCCTGTTGCATCGTGTTCCCGAGCCAGGCGCTTAGATCCCTCTCATCCGCCCAGCTGATAGTAGACCACGGGGGTACGTCTATAGTATCCCTGGCTGGGTACTTGTCCACCACCTCGCCTGGTGTTGAGAAGGAGAGGTTGCTGTGCTTCAAGACCTCGCCGGGAAGCCACCTAAGGAACTCGTGGATCCCAGACTCAGGCCAGTGGTGCTCCCCGAAAGTCTCGTAGTCGAGGGCTATGAGCAGTACATCGCCGGGTGTAGCCGAGAGCCAGGCAGAGTACTTGTCCGCGGTCAAGGGGTATTGATCCCAGTTCCTGTCGCTGAACCTGAATCCTACGTCATCGCTCAGCCTGTAGTTCCTTGTCAGCACTTTTATCTCGCTACCGTAAGCCTTGTAGACGTAGTTAGGCGACCTCCAACCCAGGACTCTCTCAACGCCCTCAGTCAACACCACTTTATAGCCCAGCCTAGCGAAGACAGCGGCTATGTCGTTGTTGTACGAGAACTCCGTGTTCTCAATTGTGACCGGTTTCAAGCCGGTTAACTCCTCGATCACCTTCCTGTGCTCCGACACCTGCTCGACGAGCTCCCTGTACTCTGGTACTCCGAGGAACGCGACCATGCTGTGGTAGTATGTCTGGCTGATGAACTCGGCTAAACCAGTCTCGGCAACTCTCCGAAATAGATCCACCACCTCGGGAGCCCACCTGGATGCCTGCTCGAGGAATACGCCTGAGACCGAGTACGATACTTTAAACCTTCTATCCGAGTTCCTATACCTCTGGAGGTTCTCCAGTATTATCCGCGTCGCAGGTATATAGCATTTGGAAGAAGCCCTCTCCATGACAAGCTTGTTCAACGGCTGGTCGAACACGGCTTCCTCGATATCCCGCAGGGTCAGCTCCCCTTTCAGCGCCCTCTCGACGAGCCTATGGTAGACATTCCTGGCAAGCCTATAGGGCTGGTGGACCTCGAACATCAAAACAACATCCGGCATTTAAACACCACTATGATAAATTCGCGGCCGGCAAATAAAAAACGTTTCCAACATGTTTAATCAATTATTTAAACTTAGTAGACCCTCAACAGGCCTAGAACAGGGATGGGGGCCCAACTCGGCCTATACATCAACTCGTAGGCGGCCTCGTACAAAGCTCTCTCAACGACCCACGGCTTCAAGTACTCGTCTAAACCAGCTATTATTTTCTCGCCGAATCCGTGGATATCCCCCCTTAAGGTGTCGGCCAGGTAGGAGTAGATCATGGAGGTTAAATGCCTCTTCCTCCACTGTAAAGCAGGGTCTCCGCCTAAGAGATCCCGTGCCACTTGATCCAAGCCCAGGCCGCTCCAATTCATGACGGCCGAGAAAGAGAGGTAGTGGAAGCTCCTCACAAGGGAGGCCACGTCCCTGAGAGGCGGCTCCTTCTCAACTTTTTCATCGATACTCCTGCCGGGCTCCCCCTCGAAATCTATTATGTAGAACTCGCCCTCGCTTGGGTTATAGATCATTTGGAGTAGATGCAGATCCTGGTGTATCCTCGCTTTGAGACCGCCCTTATATTTGTCCAGGAGGCTCCTCGCCTCCTCGACTACCTCTATCCCTTTTTTATCGAAGACATCCCTCCAGTAGCCGAGCCACTCGTAGTCTTTGATACCAGCGTACTCGTCGAACTTCTCGTATATGAAGTTGACTCTCCGCCTCAACCTTTCCTCCCACCTCGAGACATCGCTGTCCGTGATCTCCTCTAACCCGAAGAACCCTTTGTCACCAGGCTTGTTCAATGCCTCGTGGAGCCCAGCTGTCACAACCCCCAACTTAGCGGATAAACCGAGGTTGAGCCTTATATCCCTGTACCTAAGCCAGCTGGACAGCTCCTCGTAGAAGGGGTATCCAGCATCGTTGAACCCTGTGATGAACTGGAGGAGGAGAGCTATAGGATCACCGTCTTCGTGTATCAGCCCTCTCACACTAGGCGTATTCTTAAAACCCTCCCTGCTGAGTTTGACGAGACACAAGTACTCCATGTTCACTTTGGGGAGAAGCCTGTAGCTTTTTAAAACAGCTTTCTCCCCCCTCCGGGTCTCCAGTAGGGAGACAATGTTTGTTGAATCCAATGTAAGGGGCATGGCCGACGTGATCGCCGGATCGAAGTCGCCTGCAAGCTCTAGGGTTACACCGCTCACCTCCCTTATATTCTCGAGGAATCTACTATCGTACTCCGCCTCGTACAGTAACCGCCCCTTGAAGGGTATGACCCGGTCTCCGGGTAGGCCGGGGTTGTCGCCTGTAATGAAGGATGCCTGGTACAGGTTCTCCCCGTCGCTCACCTTAACGTGTATGAAGCCGTTAATCTCCACCAGCTTTGTTATAAACGGGGCTCTCTCACCTGTTTTCCAAGGCCACCAGCGTGCTCTCGAAATATACTCTATCAACCTACCCTCGAGTTCTCCCCTATCCCCCTCTCGGGACATTACTTCTCAGCCGTTGAGAGCTGGATTATCATCTTCAAGTAGGCTAGTAGGTCGCTGGCGTTCTTGACCTCCCCGCTTTGGATGAGGCTCGCCAGGTACTCGTCGCCTAATGCTTCCCATGCCCAGTTGGAAAGGTATCCTTGGGCGATGTGCTTATCGATGAGGGATTTATCCACTAGACCGTAGGCTAGTATAGCGTAGAGCTGGCTGTAGTTTCTGAAGCTTAGTGGTACGGGCTGGCCTGTTGATGGGTCTGTGATATAGTAGGCTGGTGCATCCCTCTTCTCCTTCAACGCCTGAACAGTCTTCTTCAGCTTCATCCCCTTCTCTGTTAATACAAAACCCTTCTCCGACCTCGATACTAACCCTTCTCTCTCAAGGATTCTGATGTATCTTCTCAGGCTTGACGTGGTTAAATTAAGCTTCTGCTGAACCTGATTTAAATCCAGGAACCCGTTTTCATCACTCGCCAACAAGACCCGCAGGTGGGATTGCTTCAACTAACGATCCCTCACTCAAATAAAATACGCTTATTTTTAAAAAGTTAATCCCGCCCTCAACGAGCCAGCAAAATCTTCTCCGGGCTAATTCCTCTAACACCAATGTAGAGTAGTATGAGGCTGGTGACTATGAGCACTGCTAGATGTATGAGGGAGTTCAAAGCCATACCGTAGACGTAGTCCTGGATTACAAGGATGGAGTGAGTGTAGGGGATTAGCATGAGGGGGTAGAGTACACCCGGCTCCAACTTAGGGTAGTCGACCATGAAGCCTGTGAAGAACAGCGTCATCCCTATCATGTTCACCAGCGTCGCTATATTGCTCGCGCTCCTAATACCCTGCGTTCTAGTAATGAACGGTGTCGCGATGGCTATCGTTGTGAGTATTGTGAAGAATGCTGTGACAGCGTGGAGGAGGATCAGCTTCAAGTCTAGTACAAGCCAGAAATACCCGCCTAGCGACAGGGCTATAAGGTACATGTATGTCATTAGGCTCGCCACATCCGATAGGCTTGAAATCACGCCGAGAACTGAAGCAACTATGAGCTTCCCCGATATGATCTCGGCTACGCTAGCGGGTGTCGCCAGGAGGAGTTCAATAGTCTTCCTCTCCCTCTCACCCACAATACTGTCGACGACGTACATTGATGCCGGTGATACAACGAAGATGAAGCCTAGTATAAGTATCTTAGCGATGTAAGGCCTGATCTGCTCTATCGGCGTCGCAGGCGCCCCGGAGGGTGCTATGACTACAAGGGGCCCCACCACAACTGGCCGGAGTATCGAGTTGACGTTGAAAGAACCGGATTTCAAACCGGCTAAACCAGCTAGAGACTCGACTTTAACCCTTGAGATGTTGCTCGAGAACTGTGATAGCACTGATATTATAGTGCTCTCAGCGTTCACCGCTGGCTGTACATTGGCTTTCCGAATGATCTCCACGCTAGCCTGGTTGACCAGGCTTGTAGCGTTCTCGGAGAAGCCTTTTTGGATAACGACTACAAGGTCATAGGAAGTCATGTTGCCCGGGCTATTACTGTACTGGTCGACCCGGCAACCACTCCTGGTTAAAGCCTCGGTTAGGTTGCCTACCACCCACCTCGATGAAACAGTTATGCCAAGTACCTGGTTGGTGTAAGACGTGTTGTCCTCATCCACTATCGCGACCTGTACAGGCTGTTGCGTGGATAGGAGTAGGACCGCTAAGCCTATTAGCGGCATTGAGACAACTGGTAGCAGTACAGCCACCGCGAGGGTCTTCTTATCCCTCCACAAGTCAAGGAGCTCCTTCCAAACAATAGTTCTCACTGTATTAAGGTTCATTCAACCACCGGTTGCTTTCACGAAAACCTCCTCGAGGTTCCCAGCATTATACTTTTCCTTCAATTCATCGGGTGAACCTGCCGCGACAATCCTACCCCTGCTTATGAAAGCAACCCTATCACACACATACTCGACCTCAAGCATGTTGTGGCTGCTGAGTATCACGGCCGTCTTGTTTTCCCTCGCATACCTCTTTATCAGATCCCTCACTCTTAAACTAGAGTAGACGTCCAACCCGCTTGTCGGCTCATCTAGCAGGGCGACTCTAGGCCTCCTCATTAAAACAAGGCTTAGTAGAAGCCTCCTCTTCATCCCCTTACTGTACTCGCCTGCCCTCTTGTTTAAATCTCCCCCCAAGCCGCTTATCTCAGCCCCGTATCTCACAGTCTCATCGACTCTCCCACCATAGAGACTCGCGTAGAATCTTAAGTGTTCGAGGCCTGTTAAACGCGAGTACACATCCGCCTCCTCCGGCAGGTAGCCAAGTAGCTCTTTGACCCTCACCCCCTCACGGAAAGGATTGGAACCCATGATCCTAACCTCGCCTAGGTCGGGCTTCACCATCCCTGCTATTATTCTCAACGTAGTCGTCTTCCCAGCTCCATTGGGGCCTATTAAACCGAAGACCTCCCCTTCAAATACTTCGAAGGACACATTGTCGACTGCTACCACTCCATTGAACACTTTCCTCAAACCCCTAACCTCCACAGCGACACCCAAAGCTCCCACCCCGTGATAACCCGTTATTACTTCAACCCAGAGGTGAAGCCACGTAAACCCTCCGGTAACCTATAAATATTATTCAAGGTATCGAAAATAAACGAGAACGGTGGTTTATTTGGATTCTAGTCTTGTTTACAATAGGGTTAAGGGGTTCCTAGAGAAGTATGGTGATAAGGGTTTCCTGGTTTTGAAAGCGGCTTTAGAGATCGCTGGAGACCCAAATGTAGACCACAGGTACGGGGATTTCAGCTTTAAGCACCTTGTCTTAAGACTGGCGAGGATGGGCTTCAACTACAACCCAGTAAACCTGCTGAGGACCCTTGAGAAAGAGCTGGGGGTTATTGAGAAATCCTACTCGTCGACTAACCAGACGTGGTGGAGGTTCACTGACATAGAGGCTGTTAAGAGAGCTATCGGTGCTGACACTGTTGAGGACGACCCGAAGATCACCCTGCTGAGGATAAAGTTTGAGAGCCTTGAACCCCGCAGAGTGAAATCAACCCTTCTAAAGCTGGCGTCCAAGAATGCCTTGACAGCAACTGATAGGGAGGTCTTGAGGAGGATAGTGTTCGGTGAACTCTCGAAGATGATAGAGCTGTACCAGGAGATGGCGGGCTACGAGGATTACTTCGGGATGGAGCTCGAGGAGATAAGAGAGCTCGTTAAACTAGCGGAGTTCATAACACTCAAGATGTCGAGGGAGACGCCGGTACAGGCTGGTGGGTTGCCTCTAGAAGGCTCGCTGAGGGCCCTGAGAGTAAATGATAATACATGATATCGCGAACAAGAAAATACTGCCCTACCTGAGAGGACTGTTAATCCACGAGTTGCACCGCAGGAATATTAGCCAGCACAAGATTTCAAGGCTCCTCGGCGTTTCACAACCCCTTGTCAACAAATACCTGAGCAAAACATACACGAGCTACAAGGAGAAGCTGGTTAAAATGGGCTTCCCAGAGGATGAGATCCTCTACGTCGTCAACAACCTAGCCTCCTACCTCGAGAGAGGCGACATGCTAAGGTTCTTGATCGTGTCGAACTACTATATCGAAGAGTTCGCCACGAGGTATGCGTGTAGGAGCTTAAACTGGCTGAGGGATTATTGTAGCAGGGGGTCTATAACCGACCCCTTCATAGAGGAGTACAGGGAGTTCGTGAACAAGTTTATCTCAAAGCCGCTCGTCTACAAGCTGGTGCCGGAAGTAGGGGTGAACATAGCGTACGCGCCGAGAGGGGCGTCCACCCCCGGCGACATCATTGCGTTGACGGGTAGGATAGTTAGAGTAGACAGCAGGGCCGGCTACGCTGGTGAGCCCATGTACGGTGCCAGCAGGCATTTATCTAGGATCTTGATCACCGCGATCAAGTACAACAAGAGTAAGAGGCTTGCCGTGAATTTATCCAACCAGCCGTGGATCCGCGACACGATCACCAGGATGGGCTTAAAGGTGATTGAGACAGGTCCCCACGACTCAGCGGACTCCTTCTGGACATCCCTAGAAGAGGCCCTCTCGAAGAAGCCTGACGCAGTGGTAGACGAGGGGGGTAGAGGGTTGGAGCCGAATATTTACATCCTCTCCAGGGATTTCGTGGAGCTCGAGGGCATCATAGACTTCATCCTACAACACAGCGTGGTGTAGGGCTTGGCTGAATCAATGGATTACTGTATTATAGGAGGCGGTGCTGTAGGAGGCATACTAGCCTACTACCTGCATAAAGGCGGGTTCGGTAGTAGGATAGGCGTATTCTACCGCCGGGTAGACTCGGTTAAAGCCGTAGAGGAGGCCGGGGGCATAATCGTTGAGGCAGGGGGAGACCCCTACCTGGTTCCCGTCACCCCCCTACACTACACTACGCCGGGTGTCTCATGCGAGTTCGTGGTGAACGCTGTTAAAGCAGTCGACGTGCCCTCAACGCTAGGGTTAATGAAGAGTCTCTCCCGCAATAGCCGGGTGGTGGTCATGGTTCAAAACGGCTTCGGTAGCCTGGAGCTAGCTGAAGAGGAGATGCCTGATAGATGTGTTGCCGCAGGGGTAGTGTACTTCGGCGGGGAGAGGGTCAGGGAGAACTACGTGAAGCACGCGGGAGGGAGCTCCATTATACTGGGCTCTAGGAGAGGCCTGTGCCAGGGGTTAGTGGACTTAGCCACCGCCCTGAGGAGAGGGGGTTGCGATGCACGCGTTGTATCAAACATCGACTTCTACAGGTGGCTTAAGCTGGCCCTAAACAGCGTGGTCAACCCCCTCACGGCGATCGCGATGGCTAGGAACAGAGTCGTCCTCCTGGAGGAGGCGCAACCCCTAGTAGACCTTATCCTGGATGAAGTTGTTGAGGCGGCTAGACTCCACGGGTTCAACCTGGATAAGAGGCAGCTGGTTAAACATGTTTTGAATAGTGCTAGGAATACGGGAGAGAACTATTCTAGCATGGCCCAGGATTTAGCCAGAGGGAGGAGGACTGAGGTGGACTACATAAACGGCTTCGTAGCTAGGACGCTGGAGTCGGCTGGGCGGGGTTTAACAGTAAATAAAATTATCACGTTGATAATCCACTTGATAGAGGGCTGGCGTGAGCATGAAGGTCACAGTTAGAGACATAGTTAAGAAGAAGGGGGCTGAAAAAATAGCGGCTATCACAGCCTACGATCACTCGACAGCCAGGTTGGTTGACCAGGCGGGCGTTGACATCATCCTCGTCGGGGACAGTGTGGGTATGGTTGTACACGGGCTACCCTCCACAATACCCGTGACAATGGAGATGATGCTCCTCCACGTCGAGAGCGCCGCTAGGGCCAGGCCCCGGGCCCTTCTCGTCGGGGACATGCCCTTCCTAAGCTATGAGACAAGCGTAGAAGACGCTGTCTACAACGCTGGGTTGATGCTGAAGAAGGGGGCTGAGGCGGTCAAGGTGGAGGGGGGTGGCGAGGTGGCTGACACGGTTAAGGCTATGGTTAGAGCAGGCATACCCGTGATGGGGCATATAGGGCTGACGCCCCAGAGGTATCTTCTGCTCGGCGGCTACAAGAGGAGGGGGGTGAAAGCCGCTGAGGCCGAGAAGCTTATAGACGACGCTAAAGAGCTGGAGAAGGCCGGCGTCTTCTCGATAGTCATAGAGTTCACGGCGGCTGATGTAGCGGCTGAGATAACAAAACAGGTCTCCGTCCCCACCATCTGCATTGGGAGCGGCTGGATGTGCGACGGGCAGATACTCGTTTTGCATGATGTGCTGGGGTTATCCGAGAACACTCCCCCGTTCGCCAAGAAGTACGCTGATTTAAGGAGAATCATAGTGGATGCTGTCTCAAGCTATGTGAGAGAGGTTAAACAAGGCGTCTTCCCGGGTAGGGAGCACTCGTTTTTCTCGGAAGGATATTTTAAAGAAGGCTGATAATACTGTTTCATGGCGATTTGAATGGGCTTGAAGTACAAGCTACTATACCTCGTGCTAGACGGGGCGGCGGACAGGCTCTCAGACCCCTCCACCACGCTTGAGAAGGCGTATAAGCCCAACCTAGACACGCTGGCCAAGTACGGGCTCTGCGGGTTGATGTACACTGTCGGGAGAGGCGTTGCGCCTGAAAGCGACGAGGCGGTTATCTCCCTCCTCGGCTACGACCCGCATAAAGTGTACACTGGGAGGGGGCCTATAGAAGCAGTGGGGGCCGGCCTATCCTTGAGGGAAGGGTATGAAGTGGCCTTCAGAGCAAACTTCGCGACCATAGACCCAGCTACTAAGCGGATCATAGATAGGAGGGTTGGGAGGAGCCTGAGTAGCGAGGAGGCTAGGGTGCTGGCTGAGAAGCTGGATGGCATGGAGCTGGGGGTCCACGACGGGTACGCGAGGGTTAAGGCGACCATAGGCCATAGAGCCGTCGTGATAATCGGGAGCAAGAGTAGGAGGCTGTCCCCAATGGTTGGCAACAATGATCCAGCCTATGAGAGGAAGGGCTTGATAAGCGTGGCAGCCAGGGACTTCCAGCCTTTCGTCAAGGAGATTGAACCACTCGAAGACACCCCTGAGGCCAGGGCTACAGCCGAGCTGGCGAACGTTTTCACCGAGAAAGCGATCGAGATATTGGATAAACACCCCGTAAACGAGGAGAGGCGTAGAAAGAACCAGCCCCCAGCTAACGCCATCCTGCTGAGAGACGCAGGCGGCTCATTACCCAGGGCGGAGCCCTTGAAGGAGAAGTACAAGTGCGGGTTCGCCGTTCTAGCTGAGATGCCTGTTGAACTAGGTATAGGTAGGATCTTTGGTGCAGACACTATAGTCCTCAACCCTCCATCCGGGGATCCGAGGAGGGACTACGAGGAGAGGTTCGAGGCAACTATGAAGGCGTTGAGCAGGAGCGAGATAGTGTACGTCCACTTGAAGGGGCCCGACGAGCCTGGGCACGACGGGGACTTCGAGCTGAAGAAGAAGAGGATAGAGGAGATAGACAGGTACTACGTGAGCCTGCTTCTCGAAAACAGGCCGAGCCGGCTCGCCGTCATAGTGACAGCAGACCACGCGACACCCCCGAGCGTCAGGGCTCACACAGACGACCCTGTGCCGGTTGTATTCAACGCCGAGGGGGTTGCCGGGGATGAGGCGAGGGCCTTCACCGAGAAGGAGTGCGCTAAGGGCAGGCTAGGAGTCTACGAGCACGGCTGGCTACTCCTACCCGACTTGTACTCCAGGTTCCTGGTGGAGTGAGTTTTTGAACCCAAGCCCCGTTGTCAAAGTCCCCCTCCACGTCTCCGGCCTCTGGGCGCCTGTCCTAGGAGGCGACCTGCTCCACACTGGGAGCATTGGGGCGGGGCTCGTACTAGACATCTGGGTGACTTCTAAGGCTGTTGGAGGCGGCTGTTGGATCGAGCTCGGCGGTAGGCGTGTGCTCCAGGAGCATGCGTCCCGTATATGCGGTTTAGAGGGGTCTAGCATAGGGGTCTCAGCCGTTTCACCCATCGATCTCGGGAAGGGCTTCGCCGTTTCAAGCGCCCTATCCCTCTCCCTGAGCGCCCAGATATCCCTGGGGAAGAAGGGGTTTATCTCGGAGGAGTCTACTTGGAGCGCCCACATAGCCGAGGTAGAGTTCAAGACCGGCCTGGGAGATGTGATAGCTCAATTCCACGGGGGGTTCGTCATAAGAGTGAAGCCGGGGCCTCCCGGTGTAGGCGTGGCCCGCAGTATCAAGGGGTTGAAGCCTACTCTAGTGGTCGCGGAGCTCCCCGGCGTTGAGCCGACACCTCTAATGCTCTCAAGGATCAAATCCCCGGAGTACGAGTTTGCCAGAGAGGCTGTGCTGAAGCTGTGGGATAACCCTGACCTAGCCTTGTTCTTCCGTCTAGCACATGAATTCACCATGAAATCATTCAACTACACCCGGGCAGTCGAATCCCTCAAAGGCGCGAGAGGCCTAATAGGCTTCTACGTGAAGAAGAGGGCTCTTGTAGCCTGGGTTGAAGACGAGTGGGCCGAGGATCTAGCGGACTTGCTGGAGTCAAACAAGTTAAATCCCTTTAAGACAACTCTCTCGGATGAGGGGGTTAGCGTTGTTTATCCCGCCCAGTCACCCCAGGCGTGAGAGCCTGCTGGTTAGAGAGAGGCTTGTAGAAGGCTTCAAGAAGGGGTATGTGGTGCCGGAGGGCTTGATAGCTCACGGGAGGGGGGAGTGCTTCGACTACCTTATAGGGGAGGAGACGAGGGATTTCGCGTGGGAGGCTATAAGGGCCGCCGCGGCAGCTCTACTGCTGGCTAGACACCCTGTTATATCAGTCAACGGGAATACGGCCGCCCTCGTGGCGGAGCACGTGGTTGAGCTAGCGAATTTAACTGGCGCGAAAATAGAGGTGAATTTGTTCTATAGGACTAGGGAGAGGGAGGAGTTAATAGCGCGCGTCCTGAGAGAGGCAGGTGCCGCAGAGGTGCTGGGTGTAGGGGATGACGCTTCAGCAACTATACCTGAGCTTTTCAGCGAGAGGAGGAGGGTTAGCCCCAGGGGGATACTGATAGCCGACGTCGTCCTAGTACCCCTGGAGGACGGGGATAGGACTGAGGCGTTGAAGAAGATGGGGAAGCTGGTGATAGCCGTGGATCTAAACCCTCTATCCAGGACTGCGAGAGCCGCGGATATAACAATAGTGGACAACATCGTGAGGGCTCTCCCAGCTCTCGTGAAAACCGTTTCCGAGCTGAAGGCCAAGGAGAGAGGTCAACTAGAGTCGATCCTAGCAAGCTATAACAACCAGCTCACCCTGGCTAGAGCACTCCAGTTTATTAGGGAGAGACTCCTCGCCATATCGCGGGAGCTAGCCGGGGTTTAGGCCCTCCCCTAGGAGTGTAATATAAACGGCTCCGGCCTGAAAAAACAGAACCGGCTTCCATGCCTGTTTCTAGGTCGCCTCCTTGAAGAAGTCTATCACACGCTTTATCTGGAGGTCAGCTATGGTCGAGGCGGCGGAGGGCTTGAAGTCCACTACCTCTATAGCACCGCACTTCAGCTCACCCAGCATGCTCCTAGCATCCACTACTCTACTACCCCAACCGTAGACATGTAGGAAGAATATCCTTGGACACCCTGTCTTATGGGCTATGATGTCGAGGAAATACCTTATGGTGGGGTAGATCTGGTTCTCGTAGGCTGGTGCCGCGACTAGGAGGCCACTGGCGTCCATCGCCTCTGAAACCACCTCGCTTACTAAGGGTCTCTCATAGTCGCTGAAGCCGTAGACCACTACCTCGAAGCCCTGCTCCCCCATGGCTTTCGCCAGGCGGGTAGCGGCCTCCCTCGTGAATCCGTACATCGAGGCGTAGAGGACGAGAATCTTCCTGCTCTCCCTCCTAATCCACTTCTCGTATAAGCTGAGGATTTCCAGGGCATCACCTCTATCTAGAACCAGCCCGTGGCCTGGGGCAACTACATCGGACTTGGAGACCACCTCGCGGAGCTTCGGTAGAGACTTTAGCACGAAGTCCCTGTAGTGTCCTAGAACGTTGGCGAAGTACCTTTTGGCAAGCTTTATGTAGCGTCCCCTAACCTCCCCGCTCAGTTGCCTCAAGAAGACTTCCCCGTAAGCCCCGTACCCGCCTAGGACGTCGCAGGAGAAGACTACTCCGAGATCCTCCACATGGGTCACAATTGTCTCAGGCCAGTGGAGCCAGGGCGCGTGGAGGAACCTGAGCCTCAACCCTCCCTCTTCTAAGACCCCGCCGTCTTGAACAGGCTTAAACTCCCCAGCAAACCCGTAGAAGTCTCTTAATAAGCGCCCTGCGAGCGGGTGGCCCAGAACCTTTACCCCAGGCCTAGCTGAAAGGATTTCCGGTATCGAGCCGGAGTGGTCTGGCTCCATGTGGTTTACGATGAGGTGGGTTACCCTGTTCAGGACACCTCTCTTCCCCAGCTCCTCGACCAGGAGCCCCCCAAACCCCCTCTTCCACCCGTCGACTAGGAGGAACCCGGAGTTTGTTTCAACAACGTATGCGTTGTAAGTTATGCCCTCAGGGATCTCCCATAGAGACTCAAAGAACTTTGTCTTCGAGTCCACTAGCTTGTATACCTGCACCCCGGGCTTGACCTCCTCGACGACGATGGAGTATCCCTCGCCTCCCCCCGCGCTCCGGTCAATAGACGCCGACATACAAACACCCTTAATGGATAAGGAAGTGTAAGCTAATAAGAAGACTGCGCCAACCTTTTCTCAAAAACTTCACCCATCCAGGAGCGTTCAGAAATCCACAGACCACCTAGTAGTTCAGTCTCGTATTTTCACTTCACCAATCCGAGGAGGCGCATTTCATCATCTCCAAGCATCTTCCTCATGCCAGAGATTTGTTTAAACCTATTTTAAAACAAAAAACCTTTTCCTCAGCTCTTCAACTGTTACCAGAACCAAGGATGGCGTGACAGCTATCAATATGAGAGTATAGACTTCTAGGGGCACGACCTGGAATAACGCGTTTAAAGGCGTATACAAAACTGCCAGCTGGAGGCCCATGGAGCCCGCTAAAGCCGGCGGCAACCACTTGTTCCACGGCAACCTGGAGAGTGATGTCTGCTCGCTCCTCGAAGCCAGGGCTCTCCCGAACTCCGAGAAGGCTATTGTCGTAAACGCCACTGTCCTAGCGTACACTACCCCTCTACCCAGACTCGTAGCGAAGAACCCCAGGGTGAAGCCCGCTATTACAATGCCTATCAATATACTGTAGAGCAGTTTCATCTTTGAGACGAGCCGGGCAGTCCTCGGTCTAGGGGGTTTATCGTACAGACCTGGCTCAGGAGGCTCTAGACCGAGAGCTAGGGCTGGAAGCGAGTCTGTGGTCAGGTTTATCCACAGCAACTGGGCCGGCTCGAACACATATGGTAGCCCTAGGATCTCCGCCCCGAAGACTGCGGCTACCTCCCCAAAGTTGCATGATAGCAGGTAGTTTATCGGCTTCTTCAAGTTCTCGTAGATCCACCTACCCATCTTGATCGCCTCGACGATCGTTGCGTAGTTGTCGTCTAGGAGCACCAGCTTTGAAACCTCCTTCGCCACGTCAGTCCCCCTAACACCCATCGCAACCCCGACGTCGGCCTCCTTCAGCGCGGGCGCGTCGTTGACACCGTCGCCCGTCATAGCCACCCTGTACCCCTTCTTCTTCAACGCCCTCACAATCCTCAGCTTGTGCTCAGGGGTCACCCTAGCGTACACTGTGACCTTGTCCACAACATTCACCAGCTCTTCATCGCTCATCTTATCTAGTTGCCAGCCCTCCAACACGTTCTCCTCCCCTACTTCAAGCCCTATCATCCTCGCGACAGCCATGGCTGTCAGCTTGTGGTCGCCAGTCACCATTATCGTTTTAACACCCATCCTCCTAGCCTCCTCTACAGCCATCCTCACGTTCTCTCTCGGCGGGTCTATGATGGCCATTAAGCCCAGGAAGACAAGGTCTCTCTCCGGGTTGACTCCGAGATCCCTCATTTGCTTGTATGCTAGGGCGACCACCCTGAAGCCGCGGCGGGAGTAGTCTTCGATCCTTCCGGCAACCTCCCTCACATAGGGTTCCTCTAGACCTACCTCTACGCCCCCTCTCATTATTTTCCTTGAATTCCTCAGCACGGTCTCCGGGGCCCCTGTGACAATCGATATGAGCTTGCCATCCACTTCGTGGACTGTGCTCCTCATCTTCCTGAACCTGTCGAACGGGTTCTCGGCTACAAGCCTGTACCTCGCTTTCACCCCGTCGAGACTCCCCGGCTTGAGGATCTTGTACCCCATGACGAAGACCGCCAGCTCGGTAGGTGATTTCTTGACAGCCAGCTCGCTGAGGCTGGAGGGATCTACGGTGAAAGCTGTGTGGGCTAGGGCCAGCTCGCCTATCTTAGTCAACGCCCCTGCCCCCCCACCGCCGACCTGCCTCACATCCCCATCCAATTTGAAGCCCTCGCCGCTGAACTCGTACTCGCCGTCGGGCGTCCATAGGTATTTAACCATCATCTCACCCCTCGTCACAGTACCCGTCTTATCTGTGCATATCACGTTGACGGAGCCGAGGGCCTCCACAGCAGTCAGAGTCCTGACGAGGGCCTTCCTCTCAGCCATCCGCATTGCCCCTATAGCCATTAAGCCTGTTGCAATAGCGGGGAGCCCCTCTGGTACAGCGGCTACGGCTAGGGAGACGGCTAGTAGGAGGGATGTGAGTATCCCCGCTTTCTCGATCAGGATCGTCGACGCGAAGACGACTGCCGATATACCCAGTATGACCAGGCCTATCTTCCTCCCTAGATCCCCCAGCTCCTCCTCCAGAGGTGTAGGCGCCTCCTCAGCCTCGGTTACAGCCCTGGCTATCCCGCCTAGCACTGTTCTAGAACCAGTCGCCACCACGACTCCGCGCCCCCTACCCTTCACCACCGACGTCCCGGTGTAAGCCATGTTGACTCTCTCGGCGAGGTGTGTGTCGGCTGGCAGTGTCTTTGAGTGGTCTTTCAAGACAGGGGTTGATTCACCCGTCAGAGTGGACTCGTCTACCTCGAGGTTCTCGCTTGAAATAAGCCTTAGGTCAGCCGGGACTCTATCCCCCTCCTCTAAGAGCACGATGTCGCCTGGTACAAGCCTGGAGGCCTCTACAACTCTGATCTTCCCGCCCCTCAAAACCCTGGCAGTTGGGGAAGCGAGCTTCTTCAACGCGGCTAGAGTTCTCTCAGCCTTGTACTCCTGGGCGAACCCCATAACACCCATGAGGATGACTACAGCTGTGATGAGGAGGAAGTCCACGACTTCGCCTAGAAGCGCGGATATGGTGCTTGCGGCTATGAGTATGATTATAAGGGGGTTTGCGAACTGCCTCGCGAATATCCTTAACGGGCTTCTCCTCCTGGCCTTCACTGTGTTCGGCCCGTAGACTCTTAATCTCCGCTCAGCCTCATCCTCGGTCAACCCCTCTATGCTGGATCCGAGTCTTCTAAGAGCCTCTTCTACACCCAGTGTATGCCAGCTATCACTCTCTCCCAGGTTTTTACTCAACCCGACCCCAGCCGGGTTCAATACATGGATAGCCCAGCTTAAAAGAGTGGGGGAGTAGAGGCGGTGAGCGGGAGCAGGGAGTCTTTATCCGCCAGTAAACCACTGCAACTATGCTAGAGTGAGTCGTTGGCTCCAGCCCCCTTCCCTCCGGCTAAGGCAAGCAGGTTTCAGGCGAGGGATGGGGAGGGGCAGGCCGCCTGCTTGGTCTGCGAGAGGAAGTGCAGGATACCTGAGGGGATGGTCGGAGCCTGCTGGAACTTCAAGAACGTAAACGGCACTATATACCCAGTGGCCTACGGGGTATTAAGCGCTGTTGAGCTCAGGCCAATAGAAATAAAGCCGTTGTTTCACTACTGGCCTAACTCCCTCGCCTTAACCTACAGCGGCTACGGTTGCAACTTCTACTGCCCATGGTGCCAGAACGACCATCTAAGCTTCAGTAAACCCCCTGTTAAGGGGGAGCGTGTCCCGCCGGAGAAGCTTGTGGAGTTGGCGATCCTGCATGGTGCGGACGGGTTGTCGGCTAGCTTCAACGAGCCTGCCACCATAATCGACTACGTCATAGATGCGACTATAGAGGCGAGGAAGAGAGGCCTCTATTCAATGGTTGTAACCAACATGTATTACACTACTACATCTCTCAAGGGCTTAATCGAGGCGGGTGTAGATGGTTTCTCAGCTGACATCAAGGGTTGTCCGATGATGAAGAGGGCTTTAAGCGGCGTGAACCACGAGGTCGTGTTCAGGAATGCGAAGATGGTTTTAGATGCTGGAGGTCATGTTGAGATTGTTTACCTGGTTGTCACGAACACTAATGACAGCGAGGAATGCTACAAGTGGATTATAGATAGACACCTAGACTACCTTGGAGAAGACGTGCCCCTCCACGTGAATAGGTATTACCCCGCGCACAGGTGGGTTGAGCCCCCGACGCCACTAGAGAAGTTGATGGAGATAAAGAAGTACGCTGAGTCAAACGAGTTGAGGTACGTGTATGTGGGTAATGTGGGTAGTAGCGAGCTCGAGACCACGAGGTGCCCGAGGTGCGGTAAAACACTGGTGGTGAGGAGGAATTACAGGGTGGTGAGCTTCAACATGGTTTACGAGGAGGGGAAGTATAAGTGCCCGAGATGCGGGATGACTATCCCGATAAAGGGTAGGTACATACCCTGAGTCAATGGGAGGAGATTCGCTCATCTTTCACGGCGACCGAAAGCTCATCATCAAAACCTAGATATATACCGGCGCGGTTTTTAATTAAGCAAGGGGTGGTCTGGTTTACACGGTTTATTCAACTCGCCCCCAGGCACCAGGCTCGCGTTAATGGGTAACGAGGCCATAGCCCGCGGAGCGTTCGAGGCAGGGGTCAGGGTCGTCACGGGGTATCCCGGCACGCCTTCAAGCGAGGTCATCATGACCTTCCACGAGGAGGGGCGGGGGCTACCGATCTACGTTGAGTGGGCTGTCAACGAGAGAGTCGCGTTCGAGATAGCCTACGGGGCGGCGCTGGCTGGGGTGAGGGCGCTGGTCACGATGAAAGCACCCGGGCTGAACGTTGCGAGCGACCCCATCGTCTCAGCAGCCTACTCGGGGGTTGAGGGAGGGCTGGTGGTGCTCGTCGCAGACGACCCAGGCCCACATACAACACAGACAGAGCAGGACAGCAGGTGGTATGCCAAGCTGGCTAAGCTACCGATGTTCACAGCCTCGACTCCAGGCGAGGTGAAGGACACTGTGAAGAAGCTGTTTAAACTCAGCGAGGAGCTGAAGCTACCTGTAATACTCCGGACGACAACTAGGCTCAACCACGCTGTCGGGGAGGTTGTCCTCGGTGAGGTCGAGGTATTGAACCCCAGGCTTTCCTTCAGGAAGGATCCGCCGAGGTTCGTCCGGGCGGGGATGAGGTGGAACCTTGAGAGGCATATCTGGTTGAACAACGTTTTGGCTAGGGTTGAAGAGGCGGCGTCGAAGCTCTCTTTCAACAGCGCGGAGAGTGGGGGAGACCTCTGTGTTGTGACGGAGGGCGTGGCTTTCAACTACGTCAAGGAATCCCTCGGGTGGATCAAGGATGTGGATGTGAGGGTCATCAAAGTAGACCAGATCTACCCGCTGCCGAAAGCCTTTTTGAGGAGGCATCTAGCTGAGTGCAGGAGAGTGCTCGTGGTAGAGGAGTTGGATCCCTACCTTGAATCCGAGGTTAAGAAGATCGCCTTCGACGAGGGGCTTAAGTTAGAGGTCGCCGGCAAAGAGGAGGGGTTGCTCCCCCTTGAAGGAGAGCTGAACCCAGCCCTCGTAAGAAAGGCTTTATCCAGGTGGCTTAACATAAATGTTGGAGGCAAGCCCCCGGAGCTGTATGAAGCGACGGTACCCGAGAGGCCTCCCCCACTATGCCCCGGTTGCCCGCATACCTTCAGCTACCTCGCTCTCAAACTAGGTATCGCTAGGGCGGGCTTCAAGCTGAGTGAGGTGCCGGTTTTCGGCGACATCGGGTGCTATGCTCTAAGCGTTAACAAACCGATTGAAGCCATTTGGACCGAGCATAGCATGGGGGCGAGTATTTCAATGGCCATGGGGTTGAAGATAGCGGGTTATGATAAGCCGGTTGTAGCCACGATAGGGGACTCAACCTTCTTCCACGCAGGCATACCAGCGCTGATAGAAGCAGTGCACAAGAGGGTTGACCTGCTAGTGTTGATACTCGACAACAGGGTTGTAGCCATGACGGGGCACCAGTCAACTCCTTCATGGGAGGTGACGGAGTCTGGTAGGACTGCAAGGGGGGTTGAGATAGTTGACGTGGTTAAGTCGATTGGCGTCGACGAGGTAGTCGTAGTCGACCCGTACGACCTCGACAAGATGGCTGGGGCAGTGGCGACTTTGATTAGAAGGCCCGGGGTGAAGGTGATTGTAGCCCGGCACCCGTGCCGGCTAATGGAGGTGAGGGGGCTTAAAACAATTAGGAAATTCAGGGTTCTAGAGGACAAGTGCACTGGATGTAGAGCGTGCGTGAACGTCACGGGTTGCCCGGCCCTATACTTTGAGGGCGGGAAAGTGAGAATACTGGGAGACGATTGCACTGGATGCGGCTTGTGCGCGAGGTTCTGCCCCTACAACGCTATAGTGGAGGAGGACGGGGGTTGAGGGGAGTCGTCAACATCCTGATAGCCTCGGTGGGGGGTCAAGGAGGCTTAACCCTCTCCAGGATCATCGCCGAGGCCTCCGTGATACAGGGCTTGAGCGTGAGGACTGGCGAGACCCTGGGTATGGCGCAGAGATTCGGTAGCGTCCTAAGCTTCGTTAGAGTGGGTGAGAGAGTTTTATCCCCGATCTTTGGCCGGGGCGAGGCGGACTACCTCTTGGGCCTGGAATTAGTCGAGACGTTGAGGGCGGTCGGGTATTTGAGGAACAGTGGCTTGGCGATAGCCGCCGACGAATACAAGCCGCCGGTTAGCAGTAGCCTAAGGCCTGCCCCGGGTTGGAGTAGGGATAGTGTTGCCAGGGCTTTAAGGGAGGTGCTTGGGGACAGGCTACTATTCATCCCGGCTAGGAGGCTGGCCGTGGAAGCCGGGTCTCACAGAGCTATCAACGCGGTTCTGCTAGGAGTGCTGAACGCTTCAGCACAACTATTCCCCCACAGAGTTGTAGAAGAGGCTATTAGCCGTGTTCTACATGGTAAAGCCGTTGAGATATCCGTGAAAGCCTACTACGAGGGATTCAACTTATACAAGGAGTCGGTGGGAGGAGGGCCGTAGAGGAGGGTAGGGTTCTTGGAGATAAGGCTCTGCGTAGGCACTTTAAACCCAGCTAAGATTAGAGGTGTAGTATCCGCTTTCGAAAACTATTTCAAAGTGGTTGATGTCAAGGGATTCAGGGTTGAAACCTGCCTCCCGCCGCAGCCTATTGGATTAGATTACATTATAAGAGGGGCCGAGTTGAGGGCTAGAGGAGCTATGAAAGAGGGCTGCGATTTCAGCGTGGGTGTCGAGGCAGGCTTCTACGAGTTGAACTCAGCGTTCTACGATGTTGAGGCATCGTACGTTGTCTCGAGGGAGCACGGCGAGTCATTAGGCTTCTCCCCGTCTTTCCCCATCCCAAAGTGGTTTGTAGATGAGATAAAGCGGGGTAGGTTTAGGGAGCTGGAGGAGATAGTAGACTACCTTTTCTCAACGGAGAACATCGGGGATAAAACAGGGTTTATATCCATCTTGACTAAAGGGGTGGTGGTTAGATCCGAGCTCTCGAAACTAGCAACGCTAATGGCTTTAACAAAGATCTTGAATAAAGACCTGTATGAGAAGCAGGTTGAAGGCTAGCTCTTCCCCTTAGCTGAAACATACTTATCTATCTCCTCGGCAGCCCTCTTCCCATCAGCCATAGCCTCAACCACTGTTGACTCCCCTCTAATCGCGTCGCCTCCAGCGAAGACGCCGGGGATGCTTGTCATCAAGTGCTCGTCTACTACAATTGTCCCGTCCTCCCTGAACTTCAAGCCTGTTTCCGCCATTAGTAGCTTATTCGGCTCCAACCCTATGGCTATTACCACTGTTTCAGCCGGTATCTCCACAAACCTCCCCGTCCCCCTAATCCTCTTCTTACCCCTCCCGTCTACCTCGCCTGTAGGCTCCATCACCTCGAACTTGACTGCTTTAACAAACCCGTTCTCATCGCCTACGAACTCGACTGGCTGGAGGTAGTACTTGAATTCAACGCCCTCCTCCTCCGCGTGGAGCACCTCATCCCTCCTCGCAGTCTTCAACATGTCTTCTCTACCCCTCCTGTAGACGATTACAGGCCTGCTACCCATCCTCAACGCAACCCTGGCAGCGTCGATACCCGTGTTCCCCCCACCTATAATGATTGTGGTCCTGCCTACAGTGATAGGCGTGTCCCACTCGGGGAACAAGTTTGCTCTCATCAAGTTGACCCTTGTGAGGAACTCGTTCGCCGTGTAAACGTTGTTTAAATCGATGCCCGGTATCTCGAGCATCTTTGGGGCGCCGGCCCCAGACCCTATGAACACGGCATCGTAGTCTCTTGCGAGCTCGCTTAAAAGAACTGTCTTGCCGACGACGTGGTTTAACTTGAAGACCACCCCCAGCTTCTCGAGCTTCTTAACCTCGTTCTCCAACACGCGCCTAGGCAACCTGAACTCGGGTATACCGTATGCTAAGACCCCGCCCGGCTTGTGTAGGGCCTCGTATACGTCGACCTCATATCCTTTAAGCCTCAGCCAGCCTGCGGCTGTCAAGCCCGCGGGCCCCGAGCCCACTACTGCTACCCGGCCTCTAGGAGCCCCTTTAACCCTCATCTCCTCTAGGATCTTCTCCTCAAGCCCCGTCTCCCTCGCGTAGTCCCCTATAAACCTCTCCAGCATCCCGATGGAAACCGGTTCACCTATCCTACCCACAACACAGCTACCCTCGCAGAACCACTCCTGCGGGCACACCCTGCCTGTTATCGATGGGAAGATGTTGTCGTCGTAGACTACTCTAGCCGCCTTCTCCATATCTCCTTTCACTATGTTTTCGAGGAGAGAAGGTATCTTGACGTGGAGGGGACACGACTTAGAGCAGGGTGCAAACCATAGAGGGCACTTCAAGCATCTCCCGGCTTCCTTTACTGTTGTCTCGTAGTCGTATCCCTCTACCACCTCGTTGAAGTCCCTTACCCTAGCTTCCGGCGGCCTCACCCTTGGCGGGAACCTTTTCTTCACAACGCGGGACAACCCCTTCACCTCGCGAGGTATTTCTCTAAGGCTAGCTTCTCAACCCTCTTGAACCTGGCATCTCTCCTAAGGACGTCATCCCAGTCCACGAGATGGGCGTCGAACCAAGGGCCGTCTCTACAAGCGTAGGCTATCCCTCCGTTGTACCTCACTCTACATGACCCGCACATGCCTGTACCATCGACCATGATCTGCCTTACGAGCGTGTAGACCCTCACGGCCTTGCCCACGGTCGCCTCAGCTAGTTTCTTAAGGCTTGGCAACGCCCCTCCAGCGTATACAGCCTTCACATCCCTCCTTGCCAACAGCTCTCTAAGCAGGTCTATGAAATGGCCCTCGAACCCCGCGGAGCCGTCTAACGTGGTAATGTAATGCTCGTCCACTAGCTTCTTAGTCAGATATTTATCGGGGTAAACCTCGTTCTCGCTCTTGAATGTCTGGATAGAGATAACCCTGTTCCCCAGCTTGCTCAGCTCTTCTGCTAAGCCGAGTTGCTCAGCGTGGCCGCACACAGCGTCGGAGGCTAAGACGACTGTCCCGTAGTTGGCTAGTGGAACCGGGTTACCTAGTGGGCCTGCCACCGCGTATATGCTGTCCCCTAAATTGTACTCCCTGTACAGCTGGATGGACGTCTTACCCAGCTTCTTGATGAACATCCCGACCCTGCTGTCCTTGATGGTGGCCACAGACATCGGGATACGCTCCCCTCTCTCACTCACCATGAGTATTACGAACTGGCCCGGCCTCCAATGCCTCACTACATGAGGGGCCTCGACCTCTATGTAGTAGTCCTGGTCATTCAAGTCCTCCTTCCCGGTTATCTTATACATAATGACACCGATTGGTTAACCTAACAAACACTATATGGCTAGAGGTATATAAATGACTATCAGTAAACTAGTTCCCGTATATATGCATTAAAAACGGGATGCCGAAGCCTCGCTACCAACTATCATGCCAGGTTGTAGGGAAAAAACGTGACAGGGTTGACCCAGAGGAGGCGGAAACCATGAGGACTCCTCACCTTCACGGCTTAACCCTAAAGTTCCTCAAAGGTAGACAGCCCCTTGTAACAGAGCCGAAGACGTACACCTTCGCATTGGGTTCTATTCGCACCACTATTTCCTTCACTTTCCCGGCTACGGAGCGGTAATTCCTTAAGTAATCTAGATTGGATTTATATTGATTCGGCAAGAGAGGTTTAAACACCTCTAATACAAATTTGTTCAAATCCCTAGCTCCGTCTCCCCGAAACTCACGCTAACCCTCTCTTTGTGGCATAACGACCATATTATTAAAAATAGCGTCTTATCCCGTGAATACCTCGGCTGGACTCTCACTCAAACTTGCTCTATGATCTTCAAAGCCCTACAGGCTTCGGGAGCTGGGTGTGACGCTCAACGTGTAATAGGTCTACAGCGGACTAAACACTAGAGTAATCTGGTAAACTTGGCTTCTCTGAGGAGCGAGAGCTCCTCTCTTCTAAGCAGGTGTATTTCAAATGGATACCACCATGGAACACCCTTGTTCTCCATAATACTCCAAATCTTGTCTACAAGCCTAGCCCTCTCCAGCCCGCTCTTGGGAACCTCGCTTAAAACAATGGCTATGTCAATAGCGCTACTGACAGTTAGCCTGCCATTTACAGCTGAGCCGAAAACGTATACTTCTACACGATCGTTGAAAACCTCCTTGACAGCCTCGACGAGTACACCTAGGTATTCACGCCATTTAAGGAGCTCCTTGAGCCTCCAAGCCTGTAATTCGACAATTTTATCCATGCTAGGAGAAGACATTATGCTCGACTACCTCGATAACCCTGAATAACTCCTCTACAGCCCTTAAAGCTTTCTCAACATCGACTCTCTCGTAAGTTTTCGCTAAATATCTAGCACCTATGTAAGCATCCTCGAGAATCCTTAAACTATCCTCCACAAAGAAGCATGCTCGGAAACCATGCTCGACAACTCTCTCTTCCCTAGAGACTCGAGGTATTTTATTATAACGCCCAGGAGCTCTCGAACTCCACGCTCTCTCGGGATAAAATCTAGAAGCCTGAGGAGAAGAGCCTTTAATCGTAGCTGAGCAGCCTGCTCGAGAAAAACACCCCGAAGTCGTAATCACCCCTTGCTACGGCTTCCTGAGCATAATTATAGAATAGTCTGCTACGCCTGAGAAGAATCTCAACATAACTGTACGTTCTCATCCTTCTCAATCCTCTTTACGCGCTTGAAAAAGATCGTCTGCCCCAATATTACTTATCTCGCAAATCCCGTTATAATCCTCTAGATACTGCAGGCCCGTCTCACTCTCGTAGATGCGTCGATCCAACCAACTGATCACCTAAAAATAGTTTCAAATGTTGACAAAGCTTTTCACACCTGTTTTGCGGTTTTATATAAGGTTTACAAGGTTATGGTTACCATGAATACTTGATGAGATCTCTTCGCGAGGGGTGTAAGCCCCCGCAGGTTTTCCATGGACGGTAGTTCTAGATGTAGAGTCCCTGCAAGGCGCTGAAATCGAGGCGGATACTGGCCCAAGAGGTGGGGTAAGGAAGTGGGGGGAATAATAAGGCGATATGAACACGTATCGGAGCCGATTCCTATGGGTAGGAGAGGAGCGTCAACAATATTGCCGACGCGGCGTTGGAGAGGAGGGCGAATAGGAATATTAAGGCTGGTGATATTCCGGCCAGGTAGAGGGCTGTGAAACCGCCGATCATCCAGGCTAGTCCGAAGAAGAGGCTCATCGAACCGTAGGCCAGGGGCCTCAGAGACCTGTCTACAACCCTTACGAGGGCCGCCCTCACAATGCTCTCCTCACCGCTCATCACAATACCCCAGAGAATTGAGGAGGCGAGGGCAAGGGGCCTCAGCCTGAGGGAGAGGAGTAGAGCGAATAGCGTTGAGGACAGCGGGAGGGCCACCAGGGTTTTAAACGAGTATTTATCGTAGAGGGCTCCCAACGGAACTGCTACGAGGGCGTCCACCAGCATCGCGATCGTGTAGGATAGCCCTACCTCCACGTCGCTGAGCAAACCCCATGCCTTGTACAGGTATGAGGCGACAGACCAGTGGATGAAGCCCAGCCCGAGCAGGCTGATCGAGGCCGTGTAAACCCAGAATCCCTTGCCGAGCTGCCTGAACCCGGCTCCAACACTCTTTTTCACGACGCTTCTAACGCTCGGATACATTACCGCTGACAGGGAGATGAGGGTTATCGCTAGGACGCCTGGCACCAGTAGTATGCTAAAGGCTAGCCTATATCCCCCTAGGCTTAGGCCGGCTACAACTATGATTGGGCCTATGAAAGCGCCGAGCTGGTCTAGGAGCTCATGGACGCCGAACCCCTTCCCGACACCCATGGGCTCCGCGACCTCTGATAGAATCACATCCCTAGCCGGAGTCCTCAAGCCTTTCCCAACACGGTCGAGGGCGTAGAGCAACACGGCTAGTTGCCACGAGGGTGCGAGGGCAAGCATTGGTATAGTGAGGCATGTGGTAGCATAACCCAGTATTGTTAGACCCCACAGAGTAGCCGAAGAGCCTAGAGCGGTGGCGATAACCCCGCTGAGGAACCTGAGTAGGGTTCCAAGGAACTCGCCTACTCCAATCCATCCCACCATTATCTGCGGTGTATTGAGATACTCGAGGAAAGCCCCGCTCACACTCCTGCCCCCCTCGTAGACGATGTCTGCCAATAATGAGACAAAACTGAGCATTAGGAAGATTAAGAGCGACCTCTTCATATCCAACCCTCTAAAACACGTTTCCAGCAATACAAAGTGTCAAGTAGGCTAGTCGTTTATTTAAGCATCGCTTCAGCTCTCGAGACAAGCTCTCTCATAAGCTTGGTGAATAGGAATCCTCTAGCCCTCTCCCTCGCGTTATTAGACATCTCCTTTCGTAACCCCTCGTCCTTCAGCAACAACTCCACTGCTTTCACAGCACCGTCTACATCCTCCGGTCCGGCCAAGTGTACCCCGTCCACATTATTCCTCACAAGCCACTTCTGCCCATACACCCCTGAGGTTATAACAGGCACACCACCGTACATGAACTCGAGTTGTGTTAGCCCGAACGCCTCCATCCTTGACATAATGATGTTGAGGTAGGATGCTTTAATCAACATAGCTTTCTCGGCTTCTGTTAACTCCCCTGTTAAAACAACGTTTCCAAGTTTTCTAGCAGCCTTAGAGACCTCATCCCACTGGTCTCCCGGCCTACCAGCTATCACGAAGAATACATCCCTTTTATCTTTGAAAAACCTCGCTACTCTGACAACCGCGAGAGGGTTCTTCCTATACTCAACAGTCCCAAGATATGCGATGATCCTGGCGTCCTCGGGTATCCCATACTTCTCTCTGAAAGGCCTTGGATCCGATTTATCCACCATTTCAGCGAAGTCGTCGTCGAGACCGCCCGGGAATAAATGTATGGAATCAGGGCTTCCACCGAGAGTTATCATTTCCTCCGCCTCCATTGGGGTTAACACGATGATGAGGCTGGACGCCTTGAATATTGAGGGCATGGAAGTGGTATTCCAAGCCATCCTGTATGTTCTCTCGATTAAAGAATATCTCAAAGGGTCTGGCGGCTGGTAGTGGCTCATATGCCCCATCAAAGTCGTCCGTACTCTCTCCCCTAGGCTCTTCATCAGCTTCTTCCACAGGATCCACCTAGCCGTCTCCTCTGGGCCGTTCCAGAGAGTGGAGTGTGTTATCACTAGGTCGAAACCTATCTCCTTGTCTAGACTGTTTAGCACTGTCACGAAATCCCTGAAAACTATCCTTCTCGGCGGCCAAGTAGTCTTGTAACTAGCCACTCTTATAACCGGGAGTTTTATTGCGGGGTCATCCTGGATTAACATGTAGTTCCTACCGGTTAGCTCCACCTCCCTCTCGCTGACAACTGGTTGGCCGTCATGGTATATGCTAGTTATATACCATGCCTCAACGCCGATCCTCCTAGCATACTTGACCATTCTCTCCGCAACAAGCTCCTGTCCTTTACTAAGCGAGGACTGGTACATTATGGAGGCTAACTTCATCACTTCCTAGCCCTTTCCAGCACTTCTACCGCTATTTTGCCCACTATGAGTATTATCATGATGATCGTTAGACCCCAGACCACTGGGATGAGTATCATGGTGAGGGTCTTAACGCTGAGTCCGCCAACATCGAGGGCGAATATGAGGACTGCGAGATAGAAAAGGAGCCTCAAGTACTCCCCGACAGGCGTCAGGAACTCTAGTTTACCGCCTGCCTCCCCTCCCTTATACACATACCCGATAAATGCGTCTGTCATGAGGAATCCAACCACTATTATAACGAATGTTTTCACGAAGCCGTACACGTAGGTGTTCACGATATCGAGTATCAGCGTGGTCGCGTAAGCGTAGTTTACTAGGGCGAACCATGTCGCCACTCCGAAGAGGATCCCTGTTATAAGGATAAGCCACATCGACACCTTCCCGAAGAATTCACCTATAGTCATACCCGACCTCAAGATCGCCTTACCCAAGTGGAACTTAGCCATCCAATCAGAGAACCCTGTTTTACCAGCCATGTATGTCACGAAATATTTTACCATCCTACCTATAACGTATGTGACGATCACTATCCCGATTAAAATAGCCGTGGCTATCAGGTATTCAACGAGTAGTTCAAGAGTTAAATTCAATTCTAAGCCACCTGGCTAGACTCCCATATTCGACTACATGGTCGAAGTTTAAAACGCTTACCAAATGCTTGTTGTAAGGGTTTAATACGAGGATTTTCACATCAGCCTCCTGGAACGCGGGGAGGTCGTTCTCGCTGTCCCCGAAGTAATATATCCTCTCCACCCCAAGTAATCCTCTCACAAGCTTCAAAACCCTTGATTTATCTGGTTTACCCGAGTAAACGTCTACAAATGGGTTACCCTGGTATTCTAAAACCCATAGCCCAAGCCTCTTCGACTCCTCGAGGAATTCCCCGAGGGCAGGAGGTCTCCGACCACACTTCCTGTAGTCTATGGAGACGCCTAACGGGATTTCCATAACAGACTTCTTAACCTCTACATACACACAGTCCTCCCATTCAAACTCCTTCGAGAAGTCTTCTAGTTGAAGTGTCCTAGCTTTCAGTAAAGCCTCTTTATCAACCACATACAAGTCTCCGAGCAACACCTCTAACCCTGTTATAAGCCCGAGCACCTTAGCCCATGGAACCCGGTCTCTCAGAAACCAGTAGTCTTTACTACTCGCTACACCGATCAGCCTGCTCGTAGACAAATCGTTTAATACCTGGTTCAACTCAGGGGGCGGGTATGCTTTTTCCCGTGGCTGATCCAACGGGCTTAGAGTCCCGTCGTAGTCGAAAATCAATGCCTCACGCAATCTAAAACCCATGTTGTAGATGTACTCTAGGTATTTTATATTTTATACTATTCCACCAGCCTCGCGATGTAGATGCCGTCCTCGTTGCTGATGATCCTCGCTTTAACCCTCCTCTCCGAGAAGTCCCTTACCCCCACGATCGTGACGACAACCCTGTTCTCCTCGTCTACAGCTATAACCTCGTTTTTAAGCCAGCCCGGTAGCTTCACGTTCAGCTCCACTCTATCGTTTTTCCCGAATACTATAGGTATCCTGCTAGCCTTCCTGAAACCCATGTCAAGCTTCCTGTAGTCTAAGACCACCCCGTACTTCTCCTCCAGCCCTCGTATAAACTTGTAAAATTCAGCCCACGAGGGCTCCCTGACACCTGGGATTTTCCTCCCGTGCTTATGAACCTCATACTTCTGTATACCGAAGCCCGGGAACCTCCTGCCGACACCGACTCTAAGACCCCACTCAACGATCTCCGCTACATCCTCGTCGTTGACGCCGGGTATCCAGACTGGTGTGAGCATCACGTCTATACCGGTTTCTCTGATCGTGTACTCGACGACCTCTTTCACCCTCCCCACATTGAACCACCTGACACCCGTCAGATACCTCGCCTTCTCGTCTTCTAGCGTGTCAATGCTCACGTTCAACCTATCCAACCCGGCCTCCCATAGCCTAGTGATTAAATCCTTGGTGAGGAGGAAACCCCTCGTCTCCAACGCAACCCTGGGGACGATTTTCTTCAACTCCCCCACGATTTTAGGGAGAGACGGGTGGGTCACCGGCTCCCCAACCCCGTCTAGCAGGGCCTCCAAGACCTCGCCTCTCTTCAGCTTATAAGCTAGTCTAACCCACTCGACCAACCAGTCGGCGTCAACTATGAACTCGCTCTGCCTCCTCGCCGAGTACGGGCCTGCGTCCACGCTACAGTATACGCAGTTAAAGGGGCATATGGTTGTAGACCTGACCTGGAGGACGTTGGTACCCCTGTCGATGACACCGAAGGCTATGTGGCCGAATAGAGGGATATCGTCCACGTGTATGAGATACCTGTTGCCCCAAACCCTGGGTACCGCCAATATTAGGCACACTCCTGAATAATAGATCAACTAGCGGGGGGCTCGACCCGCCACGCTAGGTTGATATCCCAGACTAGGGAGATGGTTTTATTGTTTATTAGCTGTTTTAAGTAGAGAAGTAGGCTTGAGACTGAGAGGATGTTTATACCTGGGAGTAGCTATAGGAGGGGTGCGCGACCCTACGCTACTATAGGGTTGATAATAGCAAATGTTATCGTGTACATTTACACAAGCTACCAGAACTTCCTGTTGGAGTCAACTCCACAGGCCGTATACAGCCTCGGCTTCACGCCCTACCTGTTGCTCACCGACCCTCGTGTAGGCGTCTTGAGAATATTCACCTCAATGTTCACGCACGCCGATATACTCCACATATTCTTCAACATGTACTTCCTCTACTTGTTCGGCTACAGCGTTGAGAACTACCTGGGTAGGGCTAGGTACCTCACACTGTACTTCGCCTCAGGGGTTTCAGCAAGCCTATTCCACCTAGCTTTCTCATCCGTGTCTGACTGGAGCCTCCTGGCCACACCCGCAGTCGGGGCCAGCGGTGCTATATCTGGGGTGCTCGGAGCCTATTTGATCCTCTTCCCCAACACGAAGATGTCCATGTGCACGATCATCATTCTAATACCACTGTGCTTCCCCATCACGGCCTACGCTTTCATGATACTATGGTTTGCTCTCCAGGTCATATACGGCTACTTCACCTCAACGACGATCGCGACTTTCGCCCATGTAGGAGGCTTCCTCACAGGCATACTGCTAACATGGCTGGTCGCTAGGAAGATGGTTCTTGAGACCAGGCAGACAACGGGGATGTCTCTAGCCGAGATACTGGGATCTCTCGGCATCGTCTTTAAGGGTAGGAGGGGCCTTGGCAAATGGGCTAAAGGGGTTTTAATCGCGCTCATAATAGCCGTGATACTCGGCTACTCTTACGGGGCTTTAAACACGGTAGCCCAATCCCCGAGCGCCTACATCGTCAACGTCAACGCTAACGATCAAAGCGACCAGCTTCTAATGGTCGTATACAGTGGCTCAGTCTACATCACTACAAGCCAAGTCGACGCTGTTAGAATACTCGTGAACAGGCTTCAAGACGTCTTCTTCTACGATAAAACAGGGGCGAACAGCGTTAGAAACCTCCAGGAGACGTACTTGACGACTGTGTCGGGTGTAGTAGTGCCAGTGGAGCTTAACGCGGAGGTTAAATATGATCAAACCGGTGTATTGGAGAGCGCTTCAGGGGTGATGGTGTCCCGCGTGGTCAACGTCAACCCGTACACGGGTGCGAGCAAGATGGGGCCTAGTATTCGGATAGCATTCACCATGGACTCCTCCGCTATAAGCGGGTTCTACACGGTGGCATTCCTAGACGTATTTGCTTCAGCCATCTCAGCTCTGACGATCATCGCTGTCCTGAAGGCTGATGAGGCAAGCGCTCTCGGCGAGGAGATCTCTCAGCTCCCATTCCTTTAGGCGCATCCAGGATGGAAAAATAAGTCTTGAGACACACCGTATCAGGTTGCCTGTCTTGGATTTGATAGCAGGGTTAAACCCTCGAGGACTCCCTTTCCTCCAGCATCCTCTTAACCTTTAAAGCTCTTATAGTCTCCTCCCTGTAAACCTCGTCGAACTTCAAGGACAAGTACCTGATAGTTCTCTCCAACCTCGGTATATAGACTTTCTCAAGCATGTTCACCACGCGTTTAAGCCTCGAGATCTCCGCGCCGATGTTGACAAGCGTCTTCTCGTACTCGGAGACCCTAGCCAGTGTTTCGACTATTTCACTCCTAGCCTTTTGGAGACCATACAGCTCTGGTACAAGGTTCTCCTGGGGCTTCAATTTGGCCAAGGGCTGGAATTCGAAGGTCCAGACACCTAGTATGTTCTTGTACACCGCCTTAAAGAAGACCTCTTCTTTAATAGACGCGGCTTCAGCCTCCATAGTCTTCCACCCGTGCAGGCTCACCGAGTTATAGTAGGATTGGTAGGCTTCCGCGAGGGCCTTGTTTAAACGCCTCCTCTCCTCAATCAACTTCAAAAGTGTTTCACGGAAGGTCTGGAGGAGGAGCGACTCTCTGTCCTTCAATATATTGTAGTACCTCCTCGCTAGGGCAAGCCTCTTCCTGAGCTTAATTAGCTCGAGTTTGGTGGGCCTGCTGATTTTGACCGCTGGCGCGCTCACCTGGACACCCTGTACTTCGGGTGGTACTTCTTTATCAGCTCATCCCTGATCTTCAGCTCCTCCTCCGGTAGGATCGCGAGGAGATCCCACGCTATGTCGAGAGTCTCCTCAATACTCCTCCTCTCGTTCTCACCCTGGTTGATGAACTTGGACTCGAACTCGTCCGCGAACTCGAGGTACTTCTTGTCCTTTTCGCTGAGTGACTCAACCCCAACAATCGCGATGATCTCCCTAAGCCTCTGCCCCTCTGCATAAGCTGACATCAACTGCGAGAACACGTAGTGGTGATCCTCCCTCGTCTTCCCGGGGCCGATCCCCTCCTTCATCATCCTCGAGAGGGATAGGAAGACGTCGACGGGAGGGTATATCCCCTTCCTCCACAAGTCCCTCGACAGCACTATTTGGCCCTCGGTGATGTAGCCTGTTAAATCGGGTATAGGGTGGGTGATATCGTCGTCTGGCATTGTCAGTATCGGCATGATCGTCACACTACCCTTCTCCCCCTCAACCCTCCCAGCCCTCTCGTACATTGACGCCAGGTCTGTGTACATGTAGCCCGGGTACCCTCTCCTACCCGGCACCTCTTCTCTAGCGGCCGAGATTTCTTTAAGGCTCTCACAGTAGTTCGTCATGTCCGTTAGTATGACTAGGACATGCATGTCCTGCCTCCAAGCAAGGTACTCGGCTGTCGTCAAAGCCACGCGTGGTAGAGCGAGCTTCTCCACCGGCGGCGCCGAGGCCGGGGCTAGGAAGGCGACCGTCCTGTCGATCGCCCCCATGCTCTTGAGCTCGTTGATGAAGTACATCGCCTCCTCGAAGGTGACGCCCACAGCCCCGAATACCACGGCGAAGCTCTCGCCGCTACCCTTAACGCTTGCCTGCCTCACTACCTGCATCGCTATCTTGTTATGGGGTAGACCAGACCCCGAGAATATGGGGAGCTTCTGCCCTCTAACCAGCGTCAGCATCCCGTCAATAACGGATACACCGGTCTCAATGAACTCTGATGGAGGCACCCTCAGGGCGGGGTTCAAGGGGTCCCCGTGGATGTCGAGGTACTCTTCCGGGAGTATCTCCGGCCCCCCGTCCAAAGGCTTGCCCAGCCCGTTGAATATCCGGCCCAACATGTCTGTCGAGACAGGTATCTTAAGGGTCTCACCCCTCAGCCTCACGGTTGTCCTACCCGGGGTTATGCCGAGGGAGGAGCCGAAGACCTGTATTACCGTTATGTCGCGGCTGATGTCGACGACCTGCCCCAGCCTCGTCTCTCCCTCGACCTCTATCTCAACCAGCTCGCCGTAGGCTACCTCTGGGAGGGACTTGACGAAGACCAGGGAGCCCTTAGCCCCTGTGATCTGCCTTGTCTCCTTCACGAGGAGCTTCATTGCCTCAACCCCTCCATCAACCTGCCTGCCTCCTCTTCAAGTGTTTTAACGTAGTCGTCATATACCTTCCCGACTTCATGCGGCGCGTAGAGTTTAAGCCTGTACACCATGTACGGGGATTTCAGCTCCCTGATCTTGAACAGCGGCACATCGCTCCTGATGAGTTTCAGGGCTGTCTCATGGAACCTCCGTATAGCCTCCATGATCAAGAAGCTCTTCTCCAGAGGGGAGAACGCGTCGTTCGGGTCGTAGGCGTACTGCTGCAGGAACCCCTCCCTTATCATCCTCGCGACCTCCAGGGTCAGCTTATCCTCCTCCGGCAACGCCTCGGGGCCCACGAGCCTCACTATGTCAAGTAGCTCCGCCTCCCGCTGGAGGATCTTGAGGAACACACCCCTCGTCTCCTGCCATCTACCAGCCGAGCGCTCGTTCATGTAGTCCTTAACGTAGTCCACGTAGAGGCTGTAGCTCATCAGCCAGTTTATAGCGGGGAAGTGCCTGCGGGTCGCTAGATCGTAGTCTAGAGCGTATAAGGCTTGGACGTATCTAAGCGTGTTCCTCACGACAGGCTCGCTGAAATCTCCTCCAGGGGGCGAGACAGCACCTAGTATAGTCACGCTACCAGTCCTCTCCGGGCGGCCGAGGGCTGAAACCCTCCCAGCCCTCTCGTAGAACTCAGCCAGCTTTGAGGCCAGGTAGGCTGGGTAGCCTTCCTCACCTGGCATCTCCTCCATCCGCCCGCTGATCTCCCTCATGGCCTCAGCCCACCTGCTCGTTGAATCAGCCACTAGGAGGACGTCGTAGCCCATGTCCCTGAAGTACTCCCCTATAGTAACACCTAGCAGGACGCTTGTCTCACGCGCAGCCACAGGCATGTTGCTTGTATTAGCTATGAAGATAGACCTCTCCATCATAGGCCTGTTCCTGCGGACATCGTGGAGCTGGATAAAGCTCTTCAAGGCGTCAGCCATCTCGTTCCCCCTCTCACCGCAACCCACGAAAATCGCGATGTCAGCGTAGGACCATTTAGCAAGGGACTGGAGTAAGACTGTCTTACCCGTCCCGAAGCCTCCTGGTACAGCCGCCTTACCGCCCTTCGCGATCGGGAACATTACGTCGATGACTCTTATACCAGTAAGCAAGGGCTCGGCTGGAGGTAGTTTATCCTTGAAGGGCCTGGGGACTCTGACAGGCCACTTATGGTAGAGCTTGATTTCGTATCTCCTCTCTCCAGACTCCACAACAGCGACCACGTCCTCTACAGTGTACTCCCCGTCCCCCGCCCTCCACTTCAATACACCGCTCACGCCGGGGGGTATCATCACCTTGTGGGTTACGATAGGGGTCTCTTGCACGAGGCCTATAACGTCGCCTGGGCCGACTTTATCGCCCACCCTAATCTTCTCATCGACAGCGTAGATCCACTTAGTGTTCCTGTTAAGCGAGTTGACTCTAACGCCTCTCCTGATGAATATGTCGTTCAGCGACCTAGCTATCTCGACCTCGGGTCTCTGGAGCCCGTCGTAAATCGACCCGATCAAGCCGGGGCCGAGCTCCGCTGAGAGAAGCTCGCCTGTAGCCTCAACCCTCTCGCCAACCGTCAACCCAGTTGTTTCCTCGTAGACCTGGATGTAGGCTTTATCCCCTCTGACGCTGATTACCTCGCCTATCAAACCTTCTTCCCCAACGTAGACGACCTCGTACATCATCGGCGTGGATATATCCGTGGCGACAACAAGAGGACCCGCTATCCTGTATATCCTGCCAGTCCTGCCAGCCAAGTTTAAACACCTAGCTCGTAACCTATTATCTGCGAGGCAAATTTCAAGTAATAAGCTTTGGGATCAGACTCCAGAGAAGCCTTCGAGTCAGGTATTACCGTGACCAGGGGGCCAAAGCCCTTCTCGTTTAAGCTGAACACGTCTAAGCCTGCTTCTCTCGCAAGGGACTCCTCGATCAGAATAACCGCCACATCCTTCTCCTTCTTGAGCTTGCTAACGAGTCCCCCCAACTCCTCCCTCCCAGCCACGACGACGTCCTTCAACCCAAGTAGCTTGTAGAAAAACTCGCGTTCTCTGGAAGAAATGACTACCACACGCCTGCTCTCAGCCGACATTGAGGATCCTCCTGGAGACAATTATCCTGAGGAGCTTTGCCTCGTAGAATCTGACGATAAAAAAGTGTGTTAGAATATTGAGTAAACCCCCACGGTAGTACAAGGCTGTCTTGGAAGCCTCCGTCACAATTCTCGCCTCCTCGGCGGTGTACGTGAAGGGGTTGTCAGCCCAGGTACCCGACTTCTCTTCGAGCTTGACCACGCTGTTGTAGTAGTAGATCGAGCCCTCCCCTCCTAGAGATCTGGGGGCATCCTCGAAGCCCGTCTCCAACTCTTCTACACGCTCCAAGCCGATCTTCCCTAACCCGAGTTTGTACCTGAGGTACATGCCGTAGAGTACTAGCGCGACCATTGAGAGGGGTAACCCCGGTTGCTCTCCTGTAGCCTCCATCAAACCCGCCAGCCTGTTGAAATATGCTCTGAGAACGCAGGGCAGGGCCTTCCCAACGCATTCCTGGAAAACCCCGCTAGCCGTGCCGCCCCTCTCTAATTCTGCTGGAAGCCCCTCGAGATCGTGGAGCAGTCTCAAGAAACCCGCTATCCTTCTATAGGTCTCCGGCATATATTCCTCTATCTCCTCCACCTCCATCCCCATCACGCTCCTCAACGCCCCGTCTAATTCCTGGAGGCTACCCGCAACCAGCACTTTAGCCAGCTCCAGCCTCGCGTAGGGCGTTGAGTTGAGGGATTGAACCTCTAGGTATGATCCCTCGATTACGTGTTTCACCAGGTCTTCTATGAAGGGTGGTTTCGATAGCCTAACCAGTATGTTCGCAACCGCGTCGTTGCGGGTCAAGCAGACAGCTCCCTCAAAACCTCTTTGAAGACCTCTACACTAGCCTTCCTGAGCCTCGTGTTGTATGTGTTGTCAACAAGTACTTCACCCGAAGACACCTTTACACCGCCGATTATACTGGGGTCCTCTATCACCTTGAAGTCGACATTGCCACCCATCGTTCTAAGTAGTTCCTCGATGTTGCTCTTATCCCCAGGGGATACGTAGACCTCCACCTTGTTCAGCGATGGCACAGCTCTCCTAAGCTCCGCAAGCGACTCCTCCAGCAGGATCCTCAGGGAGTCGGCCCTCTTCTCGGGATCCAGGTTGCCCAGCTTTTCAAGAGCCTTCTCCTCGATTTCTCTCGCGATCTCCGCTCTCGCACTCGAGAATACGAGCCTGGCCCTCCTCCTCGCCTCCCCGATCCTGCTCTCAACTTGGAGCTCCCGCCTAAGTTTGCTCTTCTCGCTTTCAATGAATCTTTTCCTCTTCTCCTCAGCCTCTCTAACAATCGCCTCGGCTTTCTTGTATGCTTCCGCGATAATCTGGTCTGCCTCCGCCCTGGCCTTCTCTAAGACAACCCTCTTCAACTCCTCAACGCTCATAACGCCTACCTGCACACGGGCGGCTACCAGCTTGTTAACAGGAACGCTATTGTTAAGCCGAATACCATCCCCAGGATGCCGAACAGCTCCTCGTAGGCTGCCAGTATTAAGCCTGTGCCGAAGACTCCGCCCTTAGTCTTAATCAACTGGGCGGCTGTCTGCCCGCAGACCCTCCCCTGCATCCAAGCCGAAACCATCTCTGCTAATCCCACAAACAAGCTTATTCCCAGGACAGCTCCAGCTATCTCAGGTGTTAGCACACCGCTGTGTTTCGCCAGGATGCCCGGTAGTATCATATAGTACATTAAGAACATGTAGACAAAGCCGTAGACCAGTGTCTGGGTCATGGGGAGGAATGCCAGTATGAAGACACGCCCCCTCTGACCTGGATCCTCGGCTACAACCGGTATTCCAGTGGTCGTTGCCTCCACGATTCCAATAGTGGTTCCGACCACAGCCAACGCCTCTGCGAGACCCGGGCCCATGAGGCCTAGTGTGGTGATCCAGTCAGCCATGGACGTCAGCCCGGTTCTCGCTATATGTCCGCTACATAATAAAAACTTTTATTTCACAGGAACTCCTATCTTGACCACGCGGGCTTTCACGCCGGCAGGCATTATCCTCCTGCCAGAACCCTCGTAGAACTTGGATGAAACCTCGTACATTATCAGCCTCAGGGAGTGGACGAAGGGGCTTATCGAGGATAGCCCCAGGTTCACAATGTGTAGCGTGATCGCCATTACAAACCCGACTAAGAAGGCTACAATTGAAGCACCGGCGAGGGTGGAGGTCGTGCCGGCTATAACACCGTTGAGGAGCTCCGCCATTATCGCTGAGCCGATGGCTATCCCCGCGATCCTGACGAAGGATAGAGTGTCAGCCATGACTCCGAGGACGTCGAATATCCAGAGGAGGGCGCCGAAAGGCCTGTCAACAAGAGACCTGAACACTGCGTACCCTACCAGCAGGCTTAAGGCGGTTTTAACGCAAACATCCCCTGGTAGAAGCTTGAGCAGTCCCAGGACGTCCACGTTGAACCCGAGCACCGTCTTTATCGCTGGGGGAGCAAATATCATTAGCGTGATTATAATCGCCTCAGACCCTACTCCAACCTTGTTCTTGAACACAATATTCTTGTATAAACCAACCGCGTGGGCGAACAAAACCATGAAGTACCCAACCATCAGAGCCAGCCCTATGTAGCTTAGGATAGCCCTGCCAATGTCCCCCAACGCCGCTAGGCGTGGCGGCAGGCTGGGGAGCACTGGTGGGATGTAGGTTGAAATGTACTGGCCTAGCAGAGAGCCGAAGAAGCTCCCCGAGAGAACCCCTGTTATAATCCCGGTTATTCCGGCGTATGTCGCTATTTTGATCAGCTTCGAGAGTGTCTCCTTGTTTTCCACGAAGTAGGGTAGGACAAGCCTGGAGCCTATTATCAAGCCTATAGCGTACCCCACGTCGGGGAACATCAGCGAGAAGAACACGAGGTAGAGGTAGGTTAAGAGCGGCGTGGGATCCCACTCGTGAGGGGAAGGATAGCCCATTATCTCGGTGAAGAGCTCGAAGGGCTTGAAGGGCTTCAAGTTATTGAACTCGACGGGGGGATCCGGGGCCTCCTCCGCTATTAAGACGCCCTTCCTCCCGCGGACAATTTTCTCTACTTCAGGTAGTTTTGATTTCAGGGTCCAGCCCGCTATAACAGTAAGGTACTTCGACTCGCGGGCCTCTCTCAGGATGCCTATCTTGGATAGAACCTCCTCGGCTAAAATCTTGGCTGAGGCGATCTCGTATGCTTTACTGGCGACTATACTGCCGATCTTCTCCCTTATTTCTTCAGCCCGCCGACTTAGATCACTTACTCGCCTCTCTACGAGCGCTAACAGCTCGCCTGGATCCCGTGACCCCGCGCCTTCCAAGCCGGCTTCGAACCGCGAGATCTCGCCTCTAAGCTCATCGTAGACCCTTCTCTCGAAGACGACTTGAATTATGAGCTTGCCGGGCTGTGCTTCAACTTTCATCAAGGTCTCAAGGGACTTCTCCTCCAGCTTCTTCAAATCCTCGGCGGCCCCGTAGAGTGTTTTCACTGCAACCAGTGAACCCTCGTAGTCTAGGATGATGCTTGTTGAGTGCGCTTCAACAGCTTTAGCTAACAGCGTCCTCAGCGCCACCTGCTTCTCCAATGTGCCCTCCAGCCTAGACAACTCCTCTTCCAGGGCTCTCACGATCCTCATGGTTTCCTGGAGCTCGTTGTGGAGTTTCATGAGGCCCTCGTCTAGATCCCACGGTAGTTCTTTCACCTCCACCTCAACCGCGCTTTTAAGCCTGCTCGACAACTCTTGAACCAGCTTCTCTGTCCTGCTGGCAATCTCCAGCCTCGCCTCCAGCCTCTCAACCTCCCTCTTAGCCTCGCCTGCTGGAAGAGGTTCGAGGATGCTCCTCCTGACAAGCTCGTCTAGGAGGCTGCCCGCCTCGTCGGATGGTACAACAATGTATGTTTTAACAGCCACATCCGGCCTGTTGAGGAATAGCTTGGAGAGCCCGGCCAACCCTCAGCTGACCTCGACTCCAGATACTATGGAGGCGAGCCTTCTCGCCCACAAATCTATTTTCGCTGAAGCCTTCTCCTTCAGAGCCTTCGCCCTCTCCTCCGCCTCGCTTATTATATTCTTCACCTCTCTCTCAACGTAGTCTTCAAGCCTCCTCTTCTCCTCGTCTAGCAGAGCCTCATAAGACCTATCTCTCAGTATCTCCTCTGCCCGCTTCTGGGCGTTCCTTAAAATTTCATCAGCTTTCTTCCTAGCCTCCTCAACCAATTTGAGTGCCTCAGCCTCGATCTCTGAGGCGAGATCGCTCAAATACTCCACCATAACCCCAGGTGTTAAGCCACTTTTTTCCAATGAAGCCCTATTCTTATAAACGTTGATACGCCAACGGTTTAAAGCCCACATTGATAATAGTAACGGTGTGAGACGGGGAATCCAATGTATGCGACCCCGGCGGTCTAGTTGAGAAGGCTCACCCATGCTTTCACGGGCTTCTCAATAGGCTTCCTGGCGGCGAGACTATGGGGAGGCAACCTATCCCTCACCGCCTACCCTCTCCTGGGTTTGCTAGGGGGTGTGTTCCCGGACTTCGACCTTAAATCCGGTCACAGGGTTTACCTCCACAACCTGCTCTCAAGCGTGGTAGTCACGATTGGGCTCTACACTGTCTTGGCGTGGAGTGGTTTAGCGACAGTAGTGAGCGTTGTTGGCTCGGCGTGTTTTCTAGCAGGGTGGCTCAGCCACATTCTACTCGATTCTCTTACCGTGAGAGGCGTGGCCCTCTTATACCCCTTCGACAAGAGGATGAGGGGTTTAAGGCTTGTTAAATCAGGTGATTGGAGAGGGGAGGCTCTCGCCTGGCTTATAAGTCTCGGGTTAATCTACCTGGGTGTCGTAGTGGGCTCACCCTCGCCCTGAAGAGTGAGGCTTTCAGTTGCAAAACCTGCTCCAAGTATATTCTATAGCCCTGCAACCTTCACTCCGTGTACTTCAACCCTTTTCTCAGAAGATAAAACAAGCCGAGATTCACCACTAACACGGCTACTAGGCCTAGAGCCAAATACTCTCTAGCCTGGTTCAGCATGTTCTCGGCTCCACTCATCTTATTCTCATAGTCCAACAGCTTGACTGTTAGATTGGCGACCGTCGCGTTACAGTTGCCTGCGTTGACGAGGAGTACGTTAATAGTCTCGTTCATGCTTGCGACCTGGTGGTTCAAGTTGTCAACAGTCTTGGTCAAGTTGTCTATCATGTCCTGGAGTTGGAAACCTATTGAGACTAGATTCGACGCTGAAGGGTAGTATAGCTTGGAGTAGGAGAGCAGGAGGTGCTCGAAGACGTCTTCATCTACGACACCGCTCAACGCTAGCGTCTGGTTGAAGCCAGTGGGCTTAACCAGTAAGGCGAATCCCTGGCCAAACCCTAGTTTATTGTAGTCTAGGATTTTCACCAAGACCCTACCCTCCTCCCTCACAACACTCAGTCTGTAGCCCCGCTGGACTAGCTCCGCGATATAGGCTTGATCCGAAGAAGCATCATATATCCCTGGCTTAACCACCGGCAACCCCACTCCACTGCCACCGCCTGCTCCAGTGTAGGGGTTGTATATGATCACCGTCGAGTTTACTCCCAGGTAGACCCTGAAGTCATTTATTATGCCGTTTAAGTTGTTTAACGTCAAGTTGATGAGATCCCTGTAAGTCGCCTCGTCGACGAAACCCCTAATCGAGTCCAGCCTCTGGAACAGCGGGTAGTACATCAAGTAGACTCCCCCGCTCGTAAACCACGTGGCTTTGACTACTAGGAAGCTATAGAATCTACAGGACTGGTTGAACGCCCATACCAGCGCCTCAACAGGTAGACTCCTCAGGAAGTTCTGCGGGTAGAGCTCGAGTAAGACAACGGGTTCGGTGAATGTGCCGTAGAAGTTGTTTAACCAGCCGCTCGCTTTGAGAGTCCCGGGGAAGAACAGTGTTAGATGAGAGGCGTTTGAACTTATGATCTTGAACTTCAAGTAGTAGACTCCCTCGGATATTTTGAGGCCTTGAGGCACTGAGACAGCGAAGCTTGGTGTCTCGAGAGTTGTGTTGTCGAATGGCTCTACAACGTTGTAGTTAGTCAAATTCACCACCAGACCGCTTGACGTGTTCGAGACTACTAGACTTGTATTGAGGATACTCCACCAGAAGCTTTCGTTAAACTTCAATGAGAAGACTGCGGGCGGGATGTAATTGCTGGATATATTGAAGTACGGGTTGAGGCTCATAGCCGTCGAGTTAGGGTTTACGCCTGGGACACCTATGAACACCGTGAAGTTCCCTCCCCACGCGCTGTTCACGTAGGACTGGTTGACGAGGCTTGTTAAGTCGACGAGACTCCCGTTTACAAACGCGTTTGTCTCGTTAACGAACACAACTAGATCGCTTAGGGATGGATCCACGAGCTTCATTAAGTGGGATAAGTAGTCGTAGGGTGGAGTGGGGTTGATGTACTCTACTTCGGTATTCAATGTAGTCGTGTTCCCCATATTAAGCATAGTCAAATCGGCTCCGGGAGCGTATATGAGTATGAGCTTCATCGGCTGGACGAACCTTTGAGAGACAGCAACGCTTGGGGCTAGCAGGGCCAAAACAAGTATTGCTACTACCAGGATATGTCCAGGTCTAATCAACGTGACCACCGTTATTCCTAGTTTAAACAAGGCGCTGAATTAAAAAAGCTATCCTAGATCGGAGTAGGAGCACAGTGATCCTGCTATAAAATAGCCTCCTGTATTCCACTGTTTAGAGGGGAGGTTCTGATAGATGAAGATCCTCATAGCTGGAATTCTACCTTTCGAGTCGGGGAAGACCACTCTAGCCCTCGGTTTAGCCAGGGAGTTTAAGAGTAGGGGTTTCTCAGTGGGGTATTTAAAGCCTGTGGCAGGACACAACGGGTGGTTTCAGCAGGATACCGTGGACTACACTAGAGCAACCGGCGTTCTAGTAGGACACGACGCATATGTTGTCGCGAGTGAACTTGGATTAACCAGGGAGATACCTATCTTAAACCCCCTCGACATACTCACGCTCCCATTAGACCCCTTCCTCGAGGATCTCACGCTGAGGAGATACCTTGATTACATGTCCTCGAGCCTGAGAACGGCTGTCCTGGTAAGGTTTTCCAAGATCTGTGGATCGGGGTTAGTAAACGACTACTTTGTAATAGGGGAGAGCGTCTCAAGGCTCTCCAGCGTCTCACTCGCACTATACAACACTATTATAAGCGTAATAGGGGAGAACAGCTCTTTCACCGAGATCTCGATCAGGGAGCTAGAGGATTTAATGAATAACCCGGAGACGTATAAGGAGATAGATCAAACCACAGGCTTACTCGAGGAACGGGAGGTCGTGCTAGTGGAAGGGTACAATGATGTCTCCGCCCCCACGCCCTCGTCCTGCGAGTCTGACTACGCTATTGCTGTCGCCCCGACGAGAGCGGCCCTGTACGATGGCTCGAAGTACTGTAGGGGGATCCAAGTGCTCTCGCCAAACAGGCCGTGGCTCGCGAGGACTGTTAGCGTGCTGGAACTTATCGGCAAGCCGTTGAGAAAGTTCAACATACCGCCTGAAACAAGTGGTGCTGAGTTTAAAAGAAGCGTCAGCGATATAGTTGACACAATAATTGGAAAAGCGTGAAAGCTGATGAGCGTGCTCCGTAGAGAGGGTTTTGCGGAGAGGCCTACTGGGAGCGAGCTTATAATGAACCTTTTAGATGCCGCGCAGGAAGCGGCGGCCGGGGGAGACTGCTTAAAGCTCGTCAAGTTCCTTAGAGACAGATACATCCAGTTCAGCAGGGAGAGGCCTGGGTCTGCGGGCTTGTTCAATGTTATTAGGCATATATTAACCCACGTTAGAGACCACGGGTGTACTGGTGTAAGGGACTACATCGCGGGTTTGAAGGAGAGCTATGACAAGGCTCTGTGGAGCGCTAGCGAGGTTATGGCCAAGAGGATTGTCGACGGGGAGGTTTTGATGACGAACAGCAACAGCCTGGCTGTTAGGAGGCTCTTCGAAATCCTTGTGAGGAACAAGGTTAAGTTCAGCGTGTACGTCCTCGAGTCTAGGCCGGGTCTCGAAGGCCTGATACTAGCCGACTACCTCGACAAGCTGGGTGTTGAAACCTACCTTATAGTCGACTCGGCCGCAAGGTTCTTCATGAAAAACATAGATAAAGTAGTCGTGGGCGCCGAGGCGGTCGCCGCGAATGGGGCTATCGTGAGCAAGGTAGGGACAAGCCTAATGGCCCTTGTCGCAAGCGAGGCCAGGGTGAGGTTCTTCACCATAGCCCCTACGCTGAAGATCAGCCTTGAGACCGTTTACGGCGAGCTGATCAAACTACCCGAGGGGGACTGGAGGCTCCTCATGAATGAGGAGACGAGGAAGAGTCTGCCGGAGAAGTATGTCGCTAAGGCACCCCTATACGACGTGACACCACCCAACATGATAGACGGTGTAGCGACAGAGCTTGGTTTGTACCCGCCGCAGTCAATCCCTATCCTCGTTAAGACTATCTACGGGTCTTACCCGCCCCAGTTGACCCCGCTTGAGAAGTTGTTCTCCGAGCTCCTGGGGGGTGGTTGAAGTGGAGGGCATACCACGGGAGGTACTGGAGATAGCTGATGGAATAAGGAGTATGAGGATAAGGGGTGCTGGGAAGATAGCCAGGTCGGCTGCCGAGGCGTTGAAGATAGCGGCCGAGAAGTACGAGGATGCTAGGGAGCCGGGGGTTTTCAGGAAGTACATGGCTAGAGTAGCCGACCTGCTGATAGAGACAAGGCCGACTGCCGTGAGCCTCCCCAACGCTGTGATGTACGTTATGCAAGCTGTGTTCACGCCGGCAAGCGATTTCGAAACCCTGAGAAACAGTGTTGTGTCGGCTGCCACGAGGTTTATCGAGGAGAGCAATAACGCTGTCAAGAGGATAGCCGAGTTCGGGAGTAGGAGGATCAAAGAGAATTCTGTCATACTAACCCACTGCCACAGCACGGCAGCTGTATCCGTGATAACCGAGGCCTACAAGCAGGGTAAGGTTGTGAAGGTCTACAGCACTGAGACAAGGCCCTTCTACCAGGGCAGGATAACGACGAGGCAGCTCATAGAAAACGGTGTCCCGGTTGTCCAGATACCGGACAGCGCTGTCAGGTACTTCATGCATGAGGTAGACCAGGTTGTGATAGGGGCGGACACGATCACCAGCAACGGTGCTGTTGTAAACAAGATCGGGACAAGCCAGGTCGCCTTGGTAGCTCACGAGGCGAGGGTAAGGGTCTTCGTGGCAGCCGAGACCTATAAGTTCTCGCCTATGACAGTGATAGGCGAGCTCGTCCCCATAGAGTTCAGGGATCCAAGCGAGGTAGTCCCGGCTGAATGGCTCCAGGTGCACAGGAATGTCAGGGTGTTAAACCCCTCGTTCGACGTCACCCCGCCGGAGTACATTGACGCGATTATAACAGAGGTGGGCGTGATACCGCCTCAGGGGGCAATAATGATTCTCACCGAGAGGCTTGGGTGGGCGATAGATAAGATTAAACAGGCTGGTTTAACAAAGCTTAGATTTGAGGACTTGGTGGAGGAGTAGGTTGGGCGAGGATGTCTCCGCGCTGAAGAGCGAGATTGTGAAGTTGATCGACGAGAGCAGGGATGTTGAGGTGAAGATAGCCTTCTACAGCGATGAGAGAGTCCAGGCGGTCATGGACCGGCTCAACAAGGAGTGGGAGAGGAACGGGTTCAAGGGGATCCCCCTAGACTACGCCACCGTGGACGAGATAAAGATGTTGAACACGCTAGCCAAATACTACTCCACTCACCCCTCCAACGCCTACAGGAACTTTGTGAGAAACGCTTACGGAATACCCTCTCCTAAGATCGAGAGGAAGAGCTGGTGGAGGAGGCTACTAGGACTATAGGTGGCTTCTATGTCAAGCACCGGCGGCGCAGATGATCTGAAGAAGAAGGTCATAGAGGTGCTGGAGACCATAGCGGATCCGGAGATCGGTATAGATGTCTACAACCTCGGCTTAGTCTACGGGATAGAAGTAGCTGGTGGCAAAGTTAAGATCAAGATGGGCCTTACAACACCGTTCTGCCCATTGGCGAATATCCTCCCCATGATGGTTGACGAGGAGTTGAAGAAGAGGCTTGGCGTCGAGGTGGAGATAGAGCTCGTGTATGACCCGCCGTGGAACCCCTTGATGATGACTGAGAAGGGCAGGAGGATGTTTATAGAGAGGTACGGGTACGATATTGTGGGGGAATACAAGAAGCAGATGGAGTCGGAGAAATTCGAGTACTAGAGACCAAAACGTTTTTACAATCGAACCCTTTTTCCTAATATCAAACACGCCTGGGGTTGTGGGAAGTGAGCTGGAGTATACTCAAGCTTCTCCGTGAAAACCCCGACGAGCTGAAGAAGCATGTGAAGAAGAGGTTTATGGATGAGGGGATCGTGGATGAAGCCTTGAAGCTAGACCTCGAGTGGAGGAAGTTGCTCTCCGAGATACAGGAGCTGAGGCATAAACACAACGTTATAAGCAGAGAGATATCCAGGCTCCAGGGAGCGGAGAGAGAGGAGAAGATTAAGGAGGCGAAGGAGCTCCTATCCCTGTTGGAGGAGTATGAGAAGAAGCTCAACGAGCTCGAGGCCAAGAGGGAGGAGGCCCTACTCAAGCTACCTAACATAGTCCACGACTCAGTCCCCGTGGGCCCCGACGACTCGTATAACCTGCCCATCAGATTCTACGGTAGGCCGAGGGTCTGGACGGGTTACCTCGATCAGTTTAGGCAACAGACCGAGAGGTACGGCTTTAAAGTAGACTACGAGCTCATCGACTGGAAGCCTGTTGGACACGCGGATATGCTCGAGTACGTGCTAGGGATGGGTAATACTGTGAAGGCTGGTGAGGTCGCTGGGAGCAGGTTCTACTACTTGTTCAACGACATAGTCTTCCTCGACATGGCTCTACTAGCCTACGCCATAGACCACCTGACCTCCAGAGGCTACACGCTCGTGCTACCACCCTACATGCTGAGGTTCAAGTACATACAAGGCGTGTTAGACTACGCTACCTTCAAGGACGCCATCTACAAGATAGAGGGAGAGGACTTGTACCTGATAGCGACAGCCGAGCACAGCCTCGCCGCCCTCCACGCAGACGAGGAGATACCCGAGGAGGCGTTTCCTCTGAAGTACGTGGGGGTAAGCCCCTGCTTCAGGAAAGAGGCTGGTGCCGGGAACAGGGATTTAAAGGGGATCTTCCGAGTCCACCAGTTCCATAAAGTAGAGCAGTTCATATTCGCGAAGCCTGAGGAGAGCTGGGATCTAATGGAGGAGCTTATATCAAACGCCGAGGAATTGTTCAAGGGGTTGAACCTCCCCTACAGGGTCGTCAACATCGCTAGCGGTGATCTAGGGGCCCCGGCTGCCAAGAAATACGACCTCGAGACCTGGATGCCCGCCCAGGGCCTCTACAGGGAGATGGTCAGCTGTAGCAACGTGACTGACTGGCAGGCCTACAGGCTTAAGATAAGGCTTATCAGGAGAAAGGGGATGATTAGAGAGCTTGTCCACACCCTCAACTCAACGGCCATTGCGAGCACTAGAACTATTACGAGCATACTCGAGAACTACCAGGAGCCCGACGGCGTTGTTGTGATCCCGAGGGCTCTGAGGAAATACCTTGAGCCGTTCAACAAAGCCCCCAAGGACGCTATACACCCCGTTAAGAGAGAGAAATCGAGTTAACACAACTGTTTTCCCGTTTAAAATACCCACTGGAACCACCCAGGCCTCACCCGCCATAAGTGCAGGGGTTCCCTGTAAGGGGTTCACGGGCTACTCGCCTAACTGTTTCGCATCCGCTGATTCCTCTTACCGAAGCGTCGGCTCTGGAATGAGCCGAGCTTCCCAGGGTTCATCGGGAGGTTGATGAATTCTCTCAAGCTCCCTCGTTTAAAAGAGATCCTTGCACTCAATGCATCGTCTAGTAGGGTGTGATGCTTGGAGGAGCCGGATGTAAAAGCAGAAGTCTACCTAGTCCTCGGGTTCGACGAGGAGAGCGATAAAGCCCTGAGAGTTGCTTGGAGTGTTGCGGAGAAGATGCTTGAGAAGGGTGTCTGGGTTGTTGTAACACCGACACACGAGTGGCTGATGGATCCAATGGTTGTGGAGTTGTCCGACTACCCGAAAGTCTTCGTTAACGGGAGGCTGATGTTCATAGGCAGAGCCCCCTCGGAAGATGAGCTTGTTAAGGCGATTGAAGACAGGCTTGGCTTGAAGGTTAAGCCGAGGAGTGAGGAGACAGCCATTCAGGGCTCGAGGAGTGACGGGGGGTTTCGTGAAGTAGTTTTCACGCTCGCATAACCCGCGTGTTTTAAGCTTATAAGGGTGTTTTAACAAAAAAGCTATTGCAGAGCGGGGCTCACCCGGAGTATTTGAGCTAAACCGATAGTTTACGAGGAATCCCATAAGAGAATTTGGCAAACAGGGCTTTTTCAGGGATCCCCGATAAGCGCAGTGTTTCAAAGTATCCCGGGGGAGGGCGTTAGATGTACAGTATTTAGTGGAAATTTGAGAAGGGTGAAGCCCCGCGATGAAGCAACTTATCCTTTCCACGGTTAAGCCACCGGTCTGTCTCCTCTAAAGCTGATTCAACAGCCTCCCTTGGCTTCATGCCCTCCATGATCCTTAGGAAGAGTTTTCCCAGGAAGTAGTCCCCCGCCCCTGTTTTATCGTCAACTCTCCTCCTCTCAGAGCCGACTTCGCTCACTGAACCACCTGAAACTAGTATAGGAGGTTTAACTCCTTCTGTGACTACGATCAGGGACTCCTTCACCAACCCACTCAGCCTCCGCAATGCGTCGTGCTTGCTCTCAGCCCCTGTTAGAGCGATAGCCTCCTCTACATCCATGTGAAGTATGTCGAATAAACCGATCACATCGATTAGTGAACCGCCCCCCTTATACCTCAGGAGACCCCGCCTCCTCTCCCTTACAAACCCCTGGATGTCGCCCGCTAGGAGAGCCGATTTAACCCTCAGCTCCTTCAACAAGCTAAAAGACACCTCGCCTAGGACAGGGTTGACTATTGTGTAGCATACCCCAGGGTGGGTGTCACTGCTTGTGAGCTCCGGCGAGATCTCTAGAACCTCCATTACACGGCTTGAGTCGAGGTAAGTTATCTTGAAAACCATCGGGGAAGCTGAGTAGGCTGGGTTAGCCTTGAAAAACCACAGCTTGTTCGCCATGAACAGCCAGTGGGGGCCAACCGAGTAGACCTCTGGTTGAACCCCTTCGTCTAGTAAAGCCATTGTCGAGTAGTAGACTCCCCCACCATACTTTTGAGCTATCCCTGCCTTCGAGTAAATGTAGTCGACAGTGGGGTTCCCGTATACGCAGACCCTCCTCAACATTGGGTGTACCCTACTTACCCTTCCCTCTGAAAGCGTTTCTCGCATGAAACTCTTTCAAGTGGTATATGAGGTCGTCCACAGAGTAGAAGAATACCGGGTTAGACCCTCCCCCCTGCCCGCCGAGGCAGGCCTCGCGGGCGTTAACGCATATAGGGCAGGCGATCATACCTGTGATCCTGTCGCGGCATGTCCAGAAGACAATCCCATGTGACTCAACCTTAAACTTCTCCCACCTAGGCTCCCATGTATAACTCAACTGAAACAGCCCCGTGGATTAATCCATCCCGAAGGGATTTAATACGTTTGCAACCAGAGCATTGCCGCCCAGGTGACGTGGTGATCCCTGCGGGGAATCATATAAGGGAGCGTTCTCGAGCAACGAGCCTGACACGGGGAACGCGGCCTCGGAATCTATCTAATCCCAAACGTTGCTACCCTGAAACCCCGGGGCGACACTACGACCTCCGGGGGGCCGGTTCCCGAAGGGGCTCTAAGCATCGTTCAGCCGGTTGATCCCTCTTCATCGCTTGTACTCGGCGGCCTAAAGTATTCATCACTCCTTCTAGACCATCTGAAATAGTCTCTTATAATATTCCACGCCAGAGAAGCCTCGTTGACTCTAATCTCTGCCTCTACCCTCTTCAGCCTCATCCTCTTCACAATGAACTCGAGGGAAAGCCTCCTCAACTCATCGAGCTCCAGGCCTATGGACTCGTAGTGCTTTATATCTTCGGCCAAGCCTATCACAGTGGTAGCGTGGGAATTATTATTTTACCCTTGAACTCCTCGAGTTTAAAGCTGTTTGAGTCCAGCCTAGCTACCTCGTACCCTTTAACATGCTTCAGAAAGTCGTCGACGGGCGCCAAGGGGAGGTTTAAACCCTTGACCCAGTAGTGTATCGGCATGACATTGACTGGTTTAACCTGGCTCACGATCTCCCACGCCTCAGCGGCATCGATGGTGAAAGTGCCTCCCACAGGGGGCATCAGCAAATCGACTCCTCTAAGCTCGTTTAAAACATCTTGCGGGGGGATGTGGCCTAAGTCTCCTAGATGGGCTACACTGAAGCCCCCAGCTCTCACAACGTAGACGTAGTTCCTGCCACGCCTCTTCCCCTGGGCTTTGTCGTGGTATGTTACCAGTCCTTTGACATATACGTCGTCGAGCCTGCTCTCTCCCGCGAACTCTATTAAAACCCTGCTCTTGTCCTTCTTGACGACTTCGACAGCGTTGTGGTCGAAGTGCGTGTGGGTTACGAGTATTAGATCCCCTTTAACGCTGGGGGGCTTCAGCCCTAGGCTACCCCCGTCGTGGGGGTCGAATACAATAGTGTACCCGCTCGGCAGGGTTAGGGATACGCATGCGTGTCCGTGCCAGGTTACAGTAACCAAAAACCCGCACCTCACGCTAAAATAGCTCCAACCAATCTATTAAGTCTAACCTGGTGTTCGCGTTGGATGCTTTAACGCTCACTGGTTTAATCGGCGTAATCCTGCTCTTCCTCCCCTCCACGGTTTTCCTATTGACATACAGCATCCTGGGCTTTCAGTCAAAGAAGTACAGGGAGAAGAGGGGGCTCGAGCAGTACTCAGGCGAGCTCGTCTCAATTATAATACCTGTGAGAAGAGAGCCCGTTGAATATATCGAGAGAGCTCTCGCGAAGCTCGCGGAGTTGAGAAATCTGATTAACATTGAAGTGATCATAGTCTCAGACGACCAGCCTGAATTCCTAAGCGTGCTTAGGAGCCTTGTGGATAAGTGGAGGGGGGTTCTGAAAGTAAACTACATTTGGAGGATGGAGCCGAGGGGGTTCAGAGCGGGTGCTCTGAACACGGGTCTCTTCGCCTCTACCGGCGACTATGTTTACGTCATGGACGTGGACTCCTTCTTCGACCCATGCCTCATCACAGAGGGGGTCTCCCTCTTGAAGTCGGAGGAGAGGCTTGCAGCCGTGGTAGGCAGGTGGAGCGTGTGGAATACTGGGAGCAGGCTGAGCGATGCGATAGGAGTCAACATGGACTACGTTGTGAACGTCTTGTTTAAGGCTAGGTCAGCGCTAGGGTTGAACGTGTTCCCACTGGGCACGGGGACAATATACAAGGCTTCCGTGCTCAGAGACGTCCTGAAGGGTTGGGATGAAAACAGGATACAGGACGATATGGATCTAGGTGTCAGGTTGCACCACAAGGGCTTCTCAGTGGAGTACCTTGACTCTTGTAGAGTGTATGTCGAGGCCCCGACGAGGTATAGCTCGCTGAAGCTACAGCAGGAGAGGTGGGCCTACGGGGCGACCGACGTTGTTTTAACGAGGCTTAGACTCATACTTGAGAGCCCTCTCAGCTTAGCGAGCAAGCTGGAGTCCATCTTCTTCCTCAGCCAGTACATCACTATCCTCTTAATGTGGATTGGGTTTGCTTTAACTGTTGTAGCGAGCCTTCTATCAGGAGTGGATTTTGCTTCAAGGTACCTGTACATGCTTCTAGCCTGGCTACTGGCGGAGGCTGTTTTCGGGCTAGCTGAGGTAAAGATGTTGAAAGGGGATTACAAGTTCATAGCCGTCAACCAGGGGAGGATAGCCGGTGTCGCTGCAGCCCTTTCCACGCCTGTTGTAAAGGGGGTTGTTAAAGCACTCCTCAGGGTGAGACAGGAGTACAAGAGGACTCCCAAGGGGTTCTTCGAGAAATCGTTCATCGGGAGAGGTCTGTCAGGTGAGATCGTCCACACCGTCCTCCTCGCCGCGGCGCTGGCCCTTGTACTGCCGCGTAGGTATACTGTCCTAGCCCTTGTTACAAGTATGTATCTTGCCGGGCTTGTTTATACTTTAATAAGGTGGCCTAAGGATATACTCGGGTTGGGTTAGCCCGCCTTAAACACAAACTTTATTATGAGTAGAGTAGAAGGGGTTTGAATGGCAATGGAGTTTGCTGAGGACAAGTTTAGCGACGAGGAGGTGCTGGGCGCGCTCCTCCCTTTCGTGAGATCCTGGTTTACCAAGAAATACGGGAAGTTGACACCTCCACAGAGAATGGCTATACCCCACATCAAAAACGGGAGGAACGTCCTCATATCATCCCCTACTGGGACGGGTAAAACATTGGCCGTCTTCCTCGGCATCATAGACAATTTGTACAGGGAGTATTTGGATAAAGGGGCCCTACCCGAAGGGGTTTACGCAGTTTACGTAAGCCCCCTGAGGGCGTTGAACAACGATATGAGGAGGAACATCTACGAGCCGGTCAAGGAGATCGCTGAAGAGGCCAGGGGGATGGGGGTTGAGCTCCCGGAGATCAAGGTGGCTGTGAGGACGAGCGACTCGAAATCAAGCGATAAGCAGAGGATGCTCAGGGACCCGCCCCACATACTGATAACCACGCCCGAGAGCTTCGCCCTCTCGCTGAACGCCCCTAGGTTCAGGGAGAAACTCAAAAACGCCAGAGTCGTGATCGTCGATGAAATACACGAGCTGGCTTCAAGCAAGCGTGGAAGCCACTTAAGCCTCAGCATCGAGAGGCTTGAAAACCTGGCTGGGAGGGAGCTCCAGAGGATTGGTTTAAGCGCTACGATAGCGCCGCTAGAGGAGGTCGCTTTATTCCTCGTGGGTTACAGAGATGACGGCCGGCCAAGGGACGCCGTCATAGTTGACGCCAGGTTCTCCAAGCCGATCGACATCGGAGTCATAACGCCCGTGAAAGACCTCATACACACGCCGGCGGAGGTCGTGAACGAGGCTATCTACAAGACCCTGATCTCAATGATAAAGAGGCAAAAGACGACGCTTGTCTTCACCAACACGAGGAGCGCAACTGAGAGAGTTGTCTACAAGCTTAGGAAGATCATGGAGAGCGAGAAGGTTGTTGACGCCGACAAGATCGAGGCCCACCACAGTAGTCTAAGCAGGGATGTGAGGCTGGAAATAGAGGAGAAGTTGAAGAACGGTTCCTTAAAGTGCGTTGTCAGCTCGACATCCCTGGAGCTCGGGATAGACATAGGGTACATAGACCTCGTGGTTCTATTGAGTAGCCCGAAGAGCGTGACCCGTCTCCTCCAGAGAGTGGGGAGGGCGGGGCACCATATAAGGGAGGTCAGCAAGGGGAGGGTAATAGTCGTGGACAGAGACGACCTCGTGGAGTGCACAGTGCTAGCCAAGGCGGCTATGGAGAGGAGGATCGACAAGATAAGAATACCGAGGAACCCGCTTGACGTCCTCGCGCAACATATTGTCGGTATGGCTCTGGAGAGTAAGTGGAGGCTTGACGAGGCATACAGGCTGGTCAGGAGATCCTTCAGCTTCCACACGCTCCCCTACGAGGACTTCCTTAGCGTGGTCAAATACCTCGCCGGCCAACTAGGCGACTTCTACGAGCATAACAAAGTCTACTCTAAGATATGGCTGGACGAGAAGGAGGGCGTGTTCGGGAAGAAGAAGACCACGAGGATGATATACTACCTTAACCTCGGCGTGATACCGGATGAGAGTAAGGCGCACGTCTTCACCACGGATGGAAAGTATGTGGGGGACTTAGAGGAGGCTTTCGTAGAGTACTTGACGCCGGGAGACCTCTTCGTGCTGGGAGGGAGAGTCTACGAGTACCTTGGTAGCAGAGGGCTTAAAGTCATCGTTAGGCGGGCAGAGGGCGCTAGGCCTACTGTACCCAGCTGGTTCAGCGAGATGCTCCCCCTAGCATTCGACTCAGCCCTAGAGGTGGGTAAGTTCCGGAGGATTGTTGCGGAGAAGCTTGCTAGAGAAGGGTTTGAGGAGACAGTGGACTACGTTGCCCGGGAGTACAACCTTGACAGGACTGCATCAAAGTCGATCGTCGGATACGTGTGGGAGCAGTATACTTATACAGGCGGGCTTGTCCCGAGCGACAAGCTGATCTTGATTGAGATCTTCGACGAGGAGAACAGGAGGAACATCATCGTCCACAGCTTGTTCGGGAGGAGGGCGAACGACGCCTTGTCGAGGGCGTACGCTTACATGGTTTCAAAAACTGTGGGCGTGAACGTTAGGATAACTGTAACGGACAACGGGTTCATGCTCACCCTCCCGGGACACCCCTACGCGGACTGGGTGGGAGTCTTCAAGTCGATCAACCCGGATGAGATCTATGATATCCTGGTGAGAGTCCTCAGGAGGACGGAGCTCTTGAAGAGGAGGTTCAGGCACGTGGCCACGAGGTCATTCATGCTGTTGAAGAGGTATAGGGATGTGGAGAGGAGCGTTCAAAAACTCCAGGTCAACGCGGAAGCATTGCTTAACGCCGTCGAGGAGATCGAGAACTTCCCAGTGCTGAAGGAGGCTTACAGGGAGATACTCGAGGACTACATGCACATAGATGAGGCTAGGAGAGTGCTCGAGTGGGTTAGAGAGGGTGAGGTCGAGGTGAGGCTCTTCGGCCCCGTCGACGTGCCAAGCCCCTTCGCCCACTCGATCGTGGTTCACGGCTACAGTGACGTGGTGTTGATGGAGGACATGAGGAAGATGCTCGCCACCCTCTACGACCAAGTGATAGAGAGGCTCAGGAAGCTTGGATACCAGATTCAGCCCGGTGGTGCCGTGGGCGTCTCTTGACCCCCCTCCTCTAGGTTGAGAACCTCTTTCAACTTCTCCTTTGGCACCCCGAAGACGTTCTCAGCTATGACAGCGATGTAGTCATCGCTTGGAGTAGACTTCGGGAACCCCAGCCTAATCGCCATAGCCCGCTTGAAAGCTTCCTTGAAGGCCTTATTCCTTATCTCGCCTCTCCTAATCCCCTCCGCTATCCTGAGAGCTATGAAGAACCTCACGTAGCTTCTAACAGTCTTCTCCTCTTCTCTCAATGCCTCTGAGACGACTTTGAATATCTTCGAGACCTCCTCCTCGCTCATGAAGCCTAGAACGTACTTCACCAGAGGTAGCCTGAGCATCCTCGCTACAGTGTTGCTGTCGACCACATTGCTTGGGGAAATACTCTTCAGAACACTCTTCGCCTTCTCGACATCCCCTGACATAAGGCTCTGTAGGGCTTCCTCCAGGGCTTCCTCAACGTAGAATATTTTTCTCATGACCTCCGGGTAGTCCCTGCCTATATCCAGCCCGTGTTTCGCGACAACGTAGACTGTAGCCATCTCCTTGTCGTATATGTCGCTGGGGACAGCCTTCCCCATAATGGGCTTCAACCCATGCCTCTCATACTCCCTCCTCAGCATTTCGACGGCGTCAGCCCTACTAATGTTCTCTATGTTGTGGATGATCCTGCTCAGCAGGTACACCGCTAGTTTAATCCTCTCTCTATAGGGGCTTGTCTCCACGGTTAGCACCCTTGCGGTCAATGACCCTCTTTACAGCCCTCTTCAAGCCTAAATCAAGGCTTGTCCTACCCGAGTAGACTCTAATATCTTTTTTCCTTATATTAACGACTACTTTTACAGCCGTGGCGTCCGGTAGCTTGAAAACGAAAAGTACCTTCGACTTCTTCAACTCGACTCTCACCACCTCAGCGTGGCCAAACCTCCTCTTCAGGAATCTCAGGGTCTCGTCGGCGATGTCTTCCAAGAGATCCCTGCCGGCGAACAACCTACCCGGGCCTCCAGCCCTCTTTGACCTTGATCAACCCGAGGGACTCGCACGCCTCGACGAGCCAGCCAGCGTAGAGGAAGGCCATGTAGTCGCATGCCTGGCTCTCATCCAGCTTAACACTCTTACTCTGGGCTAGCGCCTCCACCGCTGTCTTACAGTCGATCCTGCCCTTGAAAACCTTCTTCAAATCCTCTATCAGCTCCAGCATGCTCTTCTTCTCTTCAACCAAGCGGGCGACGTAGTCTAGGTCCCCCCTAGTTATAGTGTAGGCCTCCGGCTTCAAGCCCTTCTCCTTGGCAACCTCGAAGTATCTAAGCAGGGGCTCGTAGTCCTCGACGACCCTGCCTGTAGCTAATAGCGGCCTCCTACCGCTCTTATCCTCTGACCGACTCAATTATCCTCTCTCTCACGATATCCCTATATTTCGGGTCGTCTATTAATTCTAAAAGACTTCTTATGGAATTTATTAAGTCTCCCAGCAGGATATCATACACTTTTTCCTTCTCGTAAGGGGCTACCACGCTGAGAAGCCTCGCTAAAACCTCGTCATCCGGGCTAGCCCTCCCGTTAGCATACTTCCTCACGGCAGTCGGGGACACGCCTATCTCTGAGGCGAGCTGTTTTATACTCCTCGACGAGAGGAGGGTCTCCACTATCTTCAACCTCGCTTCCCTGCTGACCCAGCTGAGGCTCATAGGGCTTCATCATAGTTAAGACCGTTGGAGGCTACATAAATACTTTGAAGCCAATAGGAGTTGGGAAGGTGTTTTCAGGGTGAGGAACAAGCTCATACTGTTCGACGGCGGCATAGAGCTGGTTGATCTACCTGCCGTCACATTGAATAAAGGTATGATCCTCGTGAAAAACAGCCTCATATACCTCGGCTTCCAGGACGAGGCTCTCCTGGAGGGCGTTGAACCAGTATTACTGCCCAAGACCCTGGGGTCGGTGTGCGGGGGGAGGGTGATCGAGGCGGTTGACAACCCTTCTCTAACAGGCAAGTTCATTGTCACGAACCCCCTCGTCGAAAACTCGAGGAGCGTCCTTGACGTAGACGGCTGCCTCTCACAGTACTTCCAGGTCGATGCTAGGAGGGTCTACAAGACAGCCCAATCCATCGAGCCCGTTGACCTCCTCGAGCCCTACGCCACACACGCAACTGAGCTGGCGAACCTCTCTAGGGGTGGAGCTGTATTAGTTGGTTGCAACATAGTGGGGTTGATGACAGCGCTGTCTTTGAGGGAAAGAAGCGTGGAACCGTACATGGTCTGCGAGAGACGCCTAAGTCATGCTAGGAGCCTTGGATTAAGAGTCTACAAGAATGCGAGCGACATCCCACCTGACTTGGACACGTTGATCATCGCCGAAGGGGGGTCGTTGGTATGGGACATCATGGAGAGGACGAGTGTGAGGAACATAGTTGTCTCAGGCTTATCTGGTTTGAGAAGCCTGAGAGTCGTCTCCCCAAGGCAGCTTAACGTGGCTTACATCGGCTCGATAACGCAGAGCGGCGGGGATGATGCGAGAAGACTGGCTGGGATGTTTTTGGGTTTCGTGAAGATAGTAGAGGTCAGAAGCCTCGAGGAGTCCCTGGGCTATCTGCCTCCGAGATCTCGAGGGGTCATAATAAGGATAGCAGGCCTTGAAAAAGGCTCCTAGGATGACACGCCTACAACTGGGAGCCAGCGCCTCATGCTTGAAGGCGAGACTGCTCTATAAGCTCGTGCCCGCTCCCAGAACCCTTTGAAACCACCGTTGATATCTCAACCCTTGTCTGATGCAAGCCCTGTAGGATTGGAGACCCCGAGGGTGAAAAACTACTACTCGCCTTTTATGAGTCTCGCCAGCCTTCTCACACCCTCGTATATCTCGTCGTGGGATGGGTAGCTGAAGTTAATCCTCATGGTGTTGAAGCCTGATCCATCGACGAAGAAGTTTGCGCCTGGCACGTAGGCGATCTTGTATTTAGTGATAGCTGTCTCAAGCATTTTGGTTGTGTTGAAGCCCTCTTTATTCACCCATACAAACACGAAGAGACCTCCAATAGGCCTTGTGAAATGCGCGTAGTCTGGGAGGTAGTCCTCCATAGCGGAAAGCATGGCATCCCTCTTCGACTTGTAGTAAGGCGTGGCAACTTTCACCATCCTGTCGATCAGTCCCTTCTTGATCGCCTCAGCTACAATGAACTGTGTTAGGGTTGGGCTGTGTAGGTCAAGGTACTGTTTCACAAGCTCGAATCTCCTAGCTAGATCCCTCGGCGAGACTATCCAGCCTATTCTAAGCCCTGGGGCAAGTATCTTGCTGACCGTGCTCAAGTAGATTACTCTCTCATACTTATCCATCGATTTAAGCGATGTTGAGTCCACGCCGTCCTCGTAGATTATGTAGCTGTAGGGGTCATCCTCGACGACGAGGACATCGTGCTGCTCAGCGAGCTCTAGGATATGCTTCTTCCTGTCGAGTGTCAGAGACGTCCCAGCCGGGTTGTGGCCGACTGGGATGGTGTATATGAACTTCACTCTCTCCCCATTCTTCTTCAAAGCCTTCAGCTTCTCCTCAAGCTTCTGCGTGTCCATCCCGTTGTCGTCCATCTCAACTCCCACCAGCCTCGCACCAGCCATCTTGAAGCTACCTATAGCGGCTAGGTAGGAGGGGTTCTCGGTGACGACCACGTCCCCTGGGTCTATCAGGGTTCTCGCAACGATGTCTAGTGCCTGCTGGCTTCCGGTTGACACAAGTATGTCCTCGGGGTCTGCCTGGATGCCCTTCACCCTCCTCATGAAGTCTGAGAGGATCTCCCTAAGCTCTATCAGCCCCTTGGTCTCGCTGTACTGTAGGGCTTCATCCCCGTACTTCAGTATGACCTCCCTCGAGATGTCTGCCAGCTCGCTCTTTGGGAACAGCTTTGGATCCGGGATGCCGCCCGCGAAGCTTATTACGTCTCTCCTATGCTTGATTAAAGCCAGCAACTCCCTTATATCAGAAGCCTTGATCCCCATGGCAAGCTTGCTACAAAACTTTTCATAAGCAGGCATATCCCAACCCATCTTATCCTATTTTGATCGTATATTAAAAGCTTTACCTTAACAAATGTGTATGTATTGTATGGATACGTATGGTCGTCGCGTTTAATAAATAAACGCCTCGACTAAGCATCAATGTTAGTGGTGTCCAGAGCTGGTTGAAGTAAACAGAGTTGTGAAGAACCCGTTGAGAGTCAACGCTAGGATAGCCTACGTCTACCCCGGGAGCTACGAGGTGATGACTTCCTCTCTAGCACACGACCTGGTCTACACCTATGTTAACAAGAGGGATGACGTCTACCTCGAGAGGTTCACGCTCGACAGCGGAAGCGGGCTGAGGAGTATTGAGACGGGTAGCCCTCTGAAAGACTTCGACGCTATCCTCACCACACTCCACTACGAGCTGGACATAGCCAACCTGGTTCGACTACTATCCTCCTCGGGCCTAGACCCCAGGCGGGGCGGTAGGAGTATACCAGTAATAGCTGGTGGGCCAGTAGTCATGGCCAACCCTATGCCCTACACGGGGGTCGTGGACGCCTTCGTGGTGGGTGAGGTTGAGGCCACTATAGGCGGTGTGGTCGACGCTATATCAAAGAGAGCGGGCGAAGGCAAGAAGGCTGTACTGGAGGAGCTCTCAAACCTGAGCTATGTTTACGCCCCAGGCTTCAACGAGAGTGCTGAGAGGAGGTATGCCGAAGACCTTAACGGGGTGGAGTACCCTCTCAGGCAAGTCTACGACACTGAGAGAGAGCCGGCTTTCGGTCTGGGCTTCAAGCTCGAGGTCTCGCGTGGATGCCTATTCCACTGCTCCTTCTGCATGGAGACCAGGTTGTTCCAGCCTTTCAGGCACAGGTCTATGGGCAGGATTAGGGAGCTTGTTGAGAGAGGCCTCGAGTACAACGGGTTGGACAGGGTTGTAGTCTACGCGCTCTCCTTCCCCGTGGTCCGCGAGGATGTTGAGCTACTCGAATACCTGTCCGAGAGGGGTTTGAGAGCTGTCTTACCCTCTATTAGGCTTGAAAAGATCAGCGAGGGAGTCCTCGAGTTGATCAAAGGCATCGGGCAGAGGGAGCTGACCCTAGCACCAGAGTCCTTTAGTTTCTTCACGCAGAGAGCTCTGATGAAGTACCCTGGGCTAGTGGATCTCCTCTCGGATAAGATAGAGAGCGTCCTCAATGCTGGCTTCGACGTAAAGCTCTACCTGATCTACGGGGTGAAAGGAGAGAGCTTGAGCGACCTGGAGGTGACGTTGAGCGTGCTCAGAGACCTAGCTGGGAGGGCCCGGTCAAGGGGTAGGAGGCTGATAGCCTCCTTCAACCCCCTCATACCCAAAGCCAGGACTCCCTTCGCCTACATAGGTATGAGGCCGCTTGAGGAGCTCAGGGCGATGAAAAAGCTCATCGAGAAGGAGCTGAGGGGGGTGGGCGAGGTCAGGGAGCTAGACATCAAGGAAGGGCTTATACAAGCAGCCCTATCACTAGGCGGCGGGGGCCTAGCGGACGCTGTGGTCGAGTGGTCTCTCAGAGGAGGAGGCTACTCCAACTGGGTCAAGGTGGTCAGAGAGAAAAACCTCGACTTAAGCTACGTGCAAAGAGGTTTAAACCCCGGAGAGGAGCCGCCATGGAATCCGATCGTCATAGACAAAACCGAGGAGAAAGTGCTTGAAGCACAGCTCGAGGTTTTAAGAAGCCTGGTCTCCAGCAAAAAGCCTTTTTGAGGGAAGAAGTCTCACACTGTAGGATACTTACCGCCTGAATCATAGAGATGGGGATTCATATTAAGCGTTATCCCTTATCATTCTTTAATAAGGGGTCAGTCTTGAGTTTTCCGCTAGCAAGAGAAATCCTAGGCTATGCAGTAGAGGAATTTGAGAAAGCCTTAAAACTAAACGATATCTACCTGTATAGGAACGCGGCGGATAAAGCTTTCCTAGCACTGGTCATAGCCGTCAACGCTTATATAAAAGCTGTTGAAGGGGTTGAGCCGGCTAGCCACGGCGAGAGGAGAAGGATCTTGAGGAAAATGGGGAAAGAGGATCTTAGAGCGCTATACAGCGACTTAATGAGGACGTTGCATGAAGAGGCTTTCTACATGGGTATCTACCAGCCGGATGAAGTAGAATACGCTATCAAGAAAGTTGGTGAGGTTATAAGCAGGCTTGAAGAGGAGGTAAGAATGAAAGGCACGTAAACCCCCCGGCCCCGCAACTATTCGCCCGTGAAGCTGTTTAGAACCTGCGGTATCCACGGCTCGAGGGCGTAGTGGGGGAGCGTACTTCATGTAGGAGAAATCCCCCAGAGGCTGCTAAATCATACCTCAACATACTCGTCGAGTAGCCCCCTTATACTTCTCATACCCATATAGTGCCCGCGGCCCTTCTCTGGTACACGCGGTAAAAAACTCCTGAAACCACTGCCCGCTCTAACTTTGAGCATCGAATAGCCTAATGATGCCGGCCAACCTCTCCTTGAAGCGATCATAGGTGAAGTCGCTGACTATGTTTTGCCCCCGTTCTCTAAGCTCGTTTAAAAAGTCGGGTCTGCCTTCCAGCTCTCTCACAATCTTCGGAACCTCACTGATGTTGTTGTAGCCGAGGATCGGATCTATCCTTGAGACGATATCCGTCCACGCTCCCCCGTCCCTGTAGACTATTGGTATCGCGCCAGCTGCCACCGCCTCCGCGACTGATAACCCGAAGTGCTCGGGGTATGGTGGGTGGAGGTAGAACATGGCCCTTGACAGAATGCTCTTCAGCTCCTCCCTCGGAACGTTAGGTCTCACCTCAACGTTCTCGAGGCCATACTCCTCGATTTTCTCGCTGAGCATCTCCAATACCCTTTTAGAGGTGCTTGTCGCGGAGCCCAGAATGTAGAAGTGGTAACCAGGCATCTCCCTCGCCGCAATCAGAATGCTCTCTAGCCTCTTCTCGGGACTGAACCTAGATACTGTGACAACAGTCTTCTCCCTAGCCTTGTTCCCGCTGTAGAAGTACTCCACGTCGACAGGCGGATAGAGGATCTCAACCCTATACCTTGACCCGTATATGGAGTTGAACACCCTCTTAGTCCACGTGCTGTTAACGAGAACCAGCCTCGTGT
>Ga0080004_1171209_pt1 | contig 87577 bp, 86 predicted proteins | sample WasSprMetagenome_FD_69207 | JGI IMG/M metagenome (GOLD analysis project Ga0080004, IMG submission 69207) | Sulfidic aquatic microbial communities from Washburn Spring, Yellowstone National Park, USA - WS (SPADES assembly) (version 2) | ecosystem: Environmental > Aquatic > Thermal springs > Hot...
TAGAAAGAGTTTGTCTCCTTGAACTTTGAAACCAGATTGATTATAATTGATAGTCTTCATGATCTTCTTGTACCTCAGTTTCCCCACTTTCTTCCCTCTCTTCTTCAGTTCGTGAAGAGAGTTGATATTGTACCATAATTGGTTGTTCACCATTTGAAGGGCTTTGGAGTAAACTAGATCCTTCCCTTCTATTTTCAAGTCTTTCAGCATGTCTTGAGTGTCCTCAGGTGTTATCTTTCTCCCTTCTTTCCTTGCATTATTCACTGCGTCCAACAAGGCATTGTACACTTTAGCCTCAACCTGCATCACTCTGAGGAGTTTTTCCTCTACTTCCCTAGTTGGGTAAATCCTGTACTTGAATGATAACTGGATCTTGTTACTCTTTCCCTTGGCTCTCCACATATTTTTTCAGCACCTCTAGTGTTACCTGTCCGCTTGTAGTTAAGAAGTAGGAAGGTGACCAGAAGTGTCCTTTCCATAGTTTTTCCTTTACTTGAGGAAATTTTCTCTGTATTTCCCTAGACGTGATTGTCTTGATCGCGTTTATGTATCTGGGTATATTCAAGGTCGGTTTCGCCTTGAATAACATGTGGAAGTGATCTTTATCTACTCCTATGTCTATGACTTCAACCTCGAACGTTTCGCTTATTTTTTGAATTTGTTCCTTCAAGAAGTTTATAATCTCTTCATTATCGAACACCTTCCTGCGGTACTTCACCACCTGGATATAGTGGTAATAAAGAGCGTAAACTGAATGCGATCCTCTGTCCAATCTGTACCGCATAGTTATATCTTTTTTAATAACTATAAAAAGGTTTCTGTAAGGGGGCTATCCATCCCCCACCTTACGGAGGGGGACTTCAGCCCCCTTAACCCCCATAAAGTTAAATTTCAACCGGCTATAGAAATTTTTCCATTTAAGTTTGCTTTTCTATTGGGCGTAAAACAAAGGCGAATGTCGAGCCTCGTTTCTCCCAAAGCACGCGGTATTTATCCGAAAGTTCCCGCTTTATCTGATCCGGCCTTTCTCTCAGACCCCCCTCTAGCAAGTCAAGAAACCAAATATGGGGGTAACCTTTGTCGATATCTATAAGAACGATCATCTTGGCCAACCTCTCCGCCTCTGACAAGCTTTTTCTCCACGAAGAAGAGTAAAAGATTGAGTTTACAAAAAAAGCACAATCAATGTATGTGCCACTTATAAATGGAAGATTTTCCATGCTTGCTCTCACGAAATCCCTTCCTTCTTTTACTTCAAAGATGTTAGAAACGTCTACTCCCACGTAAAAATCCGAATTTTCCAAGATCTTCGCGAGGTTGCCCTTACCGCAACCTATATCCATGACTTTTCTGCAACCTAGATCTTCCGCAATCTTCTTGGATAGCCTATATTCCTCAAACTTAACGCTTGCAGGGTACATGCTATATATTACGGAGAGATAAAAGAGGAGAATTTTTTCCCTTATCTTCTTTAGTTTGTCAAAAAGGGTCGCCATGCGGATCATTCTTCGGCTGTCCAGCCAAGGCTCCTCATATTTATCTATCGGAGACCCTTAAGGTTAAGAGATATCAATATGAATTCAATACCCACGGATTTAAAAGTTTGGGGAAAGCTCTTAAAAAGTTAAAAATCGATCTTGTGGCGTGAGGAGAAGTTGTTTTCCCAACATGAAAAAAGGCATAAGTTTAGTCCGGCACTGAGGTTAGTCCTTCCTTAGGGCCTTACCAGCAATAAATACGCCTACTGTTAACAGGATCGCTGCTGTTAATGTCAGTATACCCAAATCCTTCAGAATCGCTGATGTGCTGGCCTCTGTCCCCATCAGAAAAGCCTGCCTTAGTATATCCGCGGTGTAGGTCAATGGGTTGAACTTAGCTACTACCTGCAACCAATCTGGCATCATTGCTAACGGAACGAGGACGTTGCTAGCAAACATCAGCGGCAAGTTGAGGAGGTTCATCACTGTCATTTGGGTTTCCCATGATTTAGCCTTCAGCGTTATAGATATCATCAGTGTACCTATCCCTATAGCGAAGAGCACAAGCCCTAAAAGCGCAGCTAAGACCTGCCACAAACCAGCTATTTCCAGCTTCAGCCCAAATGGCAAGGCTATCAGTAATATAATCAGCGACTGAACTAGGGCCTTCACCGTTCCTCCTAGCACCTTCGATACTATTATGCTCCCTCTAGAAATTGGTGATACGAGCAACTTGTTTAAGTACCCGAGCCTCCTGTCCCAAGACAGACTCATACCTGTTTGTAATCCAGCGAAGAGAGAAATTACTGCCATCATACCGATAGCCATATAGGAAAAGTAATCTATTTGAGCATTGCCGAATAGCCTCGATAGTATACCATTGAACATTGTCTGTATTTGCTGCGTCACATAGGGTGGTAGGTTCTTTAAGAGGTCAGGTGGGATGCTGAATATCCCCGTTAAGTTGAATGCCTTTCCGAATAGACCTATCCACAGCAACGGTTGGATTAGCATCATCGCAACGACATATGGCTTGTTAAGCCACTTCTTAAGCTCCCTAACGGTTAGAACTTGTATTTCGGTAATAACTTTTCCGCTTGAATCTTTTTCCATCATTTCCAATCTCACCTCGCTCTCCTTCTCATGATAGCCCTCTCCTTGAATACCTCTTCCTTGGAAACTTCGGATTCTCTGATCCTCTTGCCCGTGAACTCCATGAACACCTCGTCGAGAGAGGGCTTTATCAAGTTAACAGACTTCACGGTCACTCCCTTTGAAGAAAGACTGATGACTATATTTGGCAAGGCCTTCTCGCCCTCGGCAGTTTTAATTCTAATTACATTCCCTCTCAGTTTTACTTCCTTTACCATTCCGTTGACAGGGATCAAGTTTTCCAGAGAAGATCTCTCTGGCAAAGCTTCGACCTCTACTTCTATAATATCGCCTCCAAGACTATCCTTAAGCTCCTTGGGGGATCCCAGTGCCTTGATCTCGCCATAATCGATAATTGCTACGCGGTCGGAAAGCTTGTCGGCTTCTTCCATATAATGCGTTGTCATTATCAACGTCATGTCCTCTTCCTTCCTTATCCTGTTTATATAATCCCACACCGCAGTTCTGACCTGAACGTCTAGCCCAAGCGTTGGTTCATCGAGGAAAAGGATCTTGGGTCTATGGAGCAGGGCTGCAGCTAACTCTAGCCTCCTCCTCATTCCCCCAGAATAATTCTCTGCCTTCTTGTTGGCAAACTCTTTCAGATCCATGAATTCTAAGAGATCTTCCGCCCTCTTTCTAGCGACGCTCTTTGGTATATGATAGAGAGCTGCCTGAACCATCAGATTGTCCCATCCTGTTAAGTCGTCATCTACAACGATGTCTTGGGGCACTAGCCCTATTATCTCCCTCACGCGTTTAGCTTCTTTTTCCACATCGAAGCCTCCGACCAGTGCCTTGCCCTTGGTTGGTTTTATCAATGTAGTGAGTATACTTATTGTAGTTGTCTTCCCAGCGCCGTTTGGGCCGAGAAGACTGAAGATTTCTCCGTGATGCACTGTGAAGGATATGCCCTTCACTGCCTGAATTCCTCCTGGATATATTTTCCAGAGATTCTCAACTACTACGTCTTCCATCATTTTTCACCCTCCATGATTGAAATGATCTTATTCCTAACGCCCTCAAGGATCTCCACGACCTGTGCCTCCTTTGCTTCTCCCATCTCTGGGAGATAAACGTAAATAGTCCTGAGAAGCCTCTCGATGGTCTTTTTAAGCTCGGAATGCTTTCCGCATTTGAGCTCCTTCATCCTCTCAAGCAGGCCTTCGATTTCTTCCTTCCTATCAGCTAGTAACTTCTTCCCCGCATCAGTTAACCAATAATATCTGCTCCCGCCTATCTTCTCCGAACTCACCAAACCTTCTTTTTCCAAAACCCGCAACGTAGGGTAAACCAGACCTGGGCTCGGTGTGTAGTTACCGCCAAATAGGCTTTCCATTGTCCTTATCACCTCGTAACCGTTCATCTTATCATTCTCTAGAACCTTCAAAACCATCAAGCGGAAAGCCCTCCTAGCGATCGCCTTTCTTTCAGCGGAAAAAAACTTCTCTTTCTTCGCTATATCCAACGAGATCACCCGAGATATCTCGATATATCATGTAATTCGGCTAATAAACATTTTGACTACCTGAAAGATTTATTAAACCTGACCAGAAAAAAAGCTCCGAGGGCCCGTCGTCTAGCCTGGTTAGGACGCCGCCCTGACACGGCGGAGGCCCTGGGTTCGAGTCCCAGCGGGCCCACTACAAATTTTTTAAGAGAGTTTTTCTTCTGTTTCTTGTTTTTTCGAATTTCTCATTTATGGGGAGAGCCAAACACTAACGCTTTAGAAGGCTTTTTATTATAAAAAGGCAAAACCCTTTTGGTTAACTTCAGTAAAATTAATCACGGGGAAATTTTGCTTTCGAAAGATTATAACACCCATTTCCCCTTTCAATATAACCTTTTTCTATAAGTGATTCTATAATTCTCTTGGGGTCTTTCAAACCAAATAAGCTTTCAAGTTCCCTTACAGCTAAAATCTCTCCAACAGATATATTGTTCATAAAATAATTAAGGACCTTAAACTCATCATCCGTAAGATCGAAAAACCGCTTTCGCTTCTCACTTTCTCTCCTCTTATATTCGGGCTTCACCTTTCAGCTCATCTCCTTTCAGCTTGCTACTTAACAATAGCCCGATAGCATATCTAATAGCATCGCTCCTGCTCTCGAACTGTCCACTGTTTACTAGCTCATCTATTTCGTTTGCCATCTCGTGTGGCACCTTGCATGTGATTAAGGCTGTCCCGGATTTCCTCATAACCGCTTCCACCGATAATAACGTTATATTTGCTGTAGGTTTTTAAACTGGATTTCTCTTTATATTGAAGGCTCGCGTATTGAAAGATTAAATCCCGCTACTAAAAACCTCGTCTTTCAAGGAAGAATAAAGGTATGATTTATAAATTCTGCTAGTTTATTTTTCATCAATGACTGAACAGACGCGGTTGCTCCTAATCCATGATTCATATGAAGAGCGCAACTATTCCGAGGAAAAAGATGAGGGATCTTTATCTCCCTCGAATGTTTAACGAAATTGTTTGTAAAATCGAACAGATGCGGAGAATTTCTCATGGTTTAGAGCTGGGATGGGGATCATGATGGATGCTTGGCAAAAAAAGAAGGAGGCATTTCTGAATAGAATTGAGCGGGACAAAGAAATAGGATACCTAGACGTTGGCATAGAAGAGACACTGAAACTGGTAAATTCGAGAGATAAGAGCTTCACCACTTCTTCATGTACAGGGAGAGTTTCAGCTGTCGATTCCCAGTTCCCATGGAAAAGGGACGAGGAGCCTCCTATATTCAAAAAGCATGGAGAAGTTACTGCCGAAGAACTCAAAATGCTCTTGGAAATAAGGCCAAACTATGTGCTGTGGCTGACGGTTAGCGGGCCAATTATTCATGTAAGTTGCAGGGAGCTAGAGGAAGCGGAGAAAATTTTAGAGGCAGGAAGAGCCGCTGGGTTCAAGCATTCTGGGATAATGAGTCTCTCGAAGGACTCAATTATGGTAGAACTTATCAGTGGAACACATCTATACATTCCTTTGAGGACAAAGAACAAAGTTTTTTTCAGTGAAGATTCGATGCTTGAATTGCTCTCTCTCGTCAATACCGCGCTGTTAGAAGGGAAGGAGAGGCTTAAAAGACTGAATAATAAGTTGAGGGAGTTACTCATTGAAGAGAAAGAAAATGTCTGAGCTAGGGGAAATAGGCGCTATAAGAAGGATCCTCAGAGTCCTTGAGCCTGTAATACCTGAGAAGCCATGTTTACCAATTGAAGATGACGTCCAGGCCTTCGATGATTGCAAGCTTGCAGTAAAAATTGACGGTTACAGCGAAAGGATGAGCAGATACCCATGGGAACGAATGAGCGATTGGGGCTGGAGAGCAGTCACAGGGCCGGTGAGCGATTTATCGGCGAAGGGTTATAAGGCAATCGAAATGGTCTATAGCTTAGGTGTTCCGAAGGATGAAGATATAAGAAGGATCGAGGAGCTGGTCTTCGGAATTAGGGAAGCGCTGAAGAGCTACGGCGTGCAGTTCCTAGGGGGGGACCTAAACTCAAGCTCAGGAGAAATATGGATAGATGTAGCTATGGTGGGTAAACTAATATCGACGTCTCCGGTTCCTAGGAGCGGGGCAAAGCCAGGAGATAAAGTTTACACTACGCTAGTCAACGGATATGGAAAGCCAGGGCTTCTATATAAGCTATATCAAACTGCCTCATGGAAAAATGCAAGCCCAAGGCTTCTAAGATTTCGTCCCAGTGCTGTTACTTCCTTCCCAAAAATAATATCCGCCATATCTGTATCATCTGCAATCGACTCCAGTGATGGTTTGGCAAAAAGTTTGAAGCTTTTGGCAGAAAGCAGCGGCGTCTCAATTGAAATAAAAAAACTACCTATTTCAAATCATATGAGAGCTGTCCTGAAGAAGTACGAAGTTGGCATTGAGGAAGCCACTCTCTTTGGCGGAGAGGAATACGAAGTCATTTTTACAACGAAGGAGCCTCAGGACAGAGTAATTCAAGCGTGCAATAACGAGAGAATCAAGTGCGTAGAGATAGGAGAGGTCCTAAACGGTAGCGGAGAGGTGCTGTACAAAGGTAAGAAGATCGCGGGTATCGGATGGGACCATTTCATAAGTCCATAGAACCAAATTCATGCTTAGGTTTGTGAACTACCCCGTCCTTACTAACGGGGCATCCCCACCTCGCGGTGAGGGATTTCCTGCTTCTTCCAGGAAAACTCATGAACTTGATTACATCTATTTTTTTATAACTAAAAAAGCATTTCTATAAGGGGGCTATCCATCATTTCCATTAGAAAGGGGACTTCCGCCCCTTAACCCCAGCTATGTTAAAATGTCGGAGCTATAAGGGTGGAGTTAAAAAGTTTAACCTTCTTTTGATCCCTCCGTAGCCTAAAGGACGATGGGTTTCATATATTTGTTTAGGAATGCGTCTGTCATATGCGAGAGGTTCGGGTACTCAGAGATCTCTCATGTGCTTATTGTATCTTATGGTAGCCGAACTTTCGTCCCGCATAAGTTTAGAAGCAATCATGTCTAAATAGCTTCATCGAAGAATTTAATTGAAGAAAAAAGTTTTTATTATTCGTACCCGCCTTGAAAGGTGAAGCTACTTCCTGTAATACTTCGCCGCATCCAATATCGCATCGACTATCTGCTTGTACCCAGTGCACCTGCAGAGTATTCCGCTGAGGAATTCCTTCACTTCTTCCCTAGTTGGATTCGGGTTCTTTTGGAGGAAGTAATGGGAAGCCACTACGAAAGCCGGAGTGCAGAAACCACACTGGAACGCGCCGTGTTCTATGAATGATTTCTGCACAGGAACAAGCTCTCCGTTGCTAGCGATGCCTGCAGCAGTGACTACATCTCCGCCATCTGCTTCAACCGCTAGAACCATGCAGGACTTCACCGGTCTTCCGTTGAAGAGAACGGTACAGAGACCGCATTCGCCTTTGTAGCATGCAGCCTTAACGCTCAGTTCGCCCAGCTTGTTCCTCAGTACCTCTAACAGAGTTTCGTTGTCCTCTACTTCTACAACTCTTGGCCTTCCGTTCAGCTTGAATGTGATTGTCCTTGTCATCCCATATCACCTCGAAAGCAAAGACTTTATCGTTTTAATTGTGAGGATTTTGATCAAATACTTTCTGAACTCCGCCGTGGCATAGGGATCCTCTATAACATCGAGCTCATTCACCATCTTCTCCACACCTTCGTCCAGCAGATCCTCGATTTTACCGGGTTGCTTAAGGTGCTGCTCTAGGCTCCTCGCTCTGAAGGGAAGCTGCGTCGCCGAGGTAACCACTACCCTTACCTCTCTATTAGCAAACGAATTAGGATTGGCAACTAGTACAGATATGTTGACGATTCCATATTCGCTTCTCGACTGGAGCTTCACATACGCGGATCTACTACCTTCCGGTGGCTCCTTGTACAGTATTTCAGTGACGATCTCGTATGGCTCAAGTTTAGTCATAGCGGGGCCCAATACGAGTCCGTCTACTGGAATCCATTTCTCCCCGTTTGGACCTACTGCATGAACCTCCGCATCAAATAGAACCGCTGGACCTGGCATATCAACGTAGGGTAGGCCTTCTAATATGTTTCCAACGATGCTTGCTCTATTCCTTAATATTGCATCAGCCATGTGACTTACTGCTTCGTAGAAGGCTCTGAACTTTTCCCTTAGATCCGGATTCTTTTCGAAGAATTCGATCATCTCTGTTCCTGTAACAGTCGCTCCCACGAGCAAGCCTTTTCCTGGTAAATACTCGATCTTCTTGAGCTCTTTTATCCCCTTTATATCGACTACTAGCTCGGCTTCCAAAAGCCTCTCCTTCATAAAGCCAATGAGTCCTATGCCTCCGTTCATTATCTTCGCATTTCCCTCGTTTTCTTTAAGTAGACGGATAGCCTCTTCTAGGCTAGTGGGCTTCACATACTTAAATTCCGGCAGCGTTGTATAAGGTGCTGACATCTTTCTTCACCCCTTCCACTCCTTCAAGGCCTTCATAGCCTTTTCTATTAGGTCAGGCCTCTGCTCCTTGATTGCCCTCCATACCCTCTCATGTGTTATAGGTAGCTCCGTTATCTCCACGCCCGTTCCCCTCTGTATAGCGTTTGCTATTGCTGGTATGATGGCAATCATCACGTTTTCCGAGAATCCCCTAGCACCAAAAGGTCCATTGGCCTGAGGGGTCTCAAGGAACTTTACTCTTATGTCGTCTGGCGCATCTTTTGCCCTAGGTATATAGTAAAAGCTGAAGTTGGGGTTAGCTACGCCTCCTGTGTCATCAAAGACTATCTCTTCATATAGAGCTCTTCCCATTCCCATCACAAGTCCTCCAATCGCCTGTCCAGTCGCAGTTAGCGGATTTATAACTCTTCCCAAGTCGTATACCTGTGTAGCTTTTAGTACTTTCACTTCTCCAGTCAGCAGATCAAGCTCAATTTCTACGGCCGTTGAGCCGAATGTATAGAACACTGTCACATGTCCCGGTTCCCCGTGCCCCGTCTCCGTATTTATCGGGAGCGCTTGACCAGTGTCTGGGTCGAGGTAACTTAGAACTGCGGGATAGTGCTTACCCTTCCCTATTATTGGACCTCCATATACTTGACCATTGGGGAACGTGTAGCCCATTACTATCTCTGAGAGCGGAATGGACATCCACGGTTCTCCCTTCACATATACTTTGCCGTCCGCTATTGCAAGCTCCTCTGGCTTCACCTTGAGGACCTTGCTAGCTACATCTACGATCTGCCTCTTCGCATCTTCGCATGCATCCAAGAGAGCGGAGCCGACGGTAAACAAGCTCCTGCTTCCGACTGTCTGCCATGTATATGGGTTCCATTCAGTACTGTTCATCCAGGTTAAATGGACCTTATCGAGAGGTAGGTCGAAGTACTCAGCAACGAGCATTCTAAAGGCGTTTACGGTGCCCTGTCCATAGTTTCCGGTTGCAACCAATACATCTACGCTCGCATCCTCATTGAACTTTATGACAGCAGCGTCAACGGCGTTTGGTGGCTGGCTTGGTCCCTTAAGGCTCACCGCGATCCCCTTTGCCCTTATTTTCCAAGGCTCTTTCGGCTGCTCCGGTTCTTTGTCCCATTCGATAAGCTCCGCCGAAGTTTTCATGACTCCTGGCAGATCTCCCTGATCAGCTCTCATAGGAGTTCCATAACCGGTCGTTGAAGTTGGGTCGCCCATCCTGAGGAAGTTCTTACTCCTAATTTCAAGGGGACTGATCCCTAACTCTTTTGCGCCTATATCCATCATCCTTTCGAGCACCCAGTGGTTCTCAGGATAGCCGAACCCTCTTATAGCCGTGGTCGGAACCTTGTTTGTATATGCTGTTATGCTTTCGCAGTAAGCGTTTGGCATGTCATAGACCCCAGTGCAGGCGTATCCAGCGGTCCTAGCGACGTTGACGGCGTAATCGGCAAACGCACCTCCATCGAATAAGAATCTGACCGAGTAGGCAACGATCCTGCCATCCTTACTGAATCCCATTTTGGCCTTAGCTCTATATCCTGCGACAATAGGCATGCTCTTCATCTGCTCGGCTCTCGTCATGACCAGCTTGACCGGTTTGTAACCCGCTTTCTTCGAAAGCATAGCAACGAGGGGTTCATTCAATATACCAGCCTTACCTCCGAATCCACCCCCAACATATGGAATCCTTATCTTAATCTTACCAACTGGTATCCCTAAGCTCATAGCAGTAAGGTATCTGGGGGCGTATGGGGACTGACTACTTGTCCATATCTCTATGTCACCGGTCACTTTATAATGGGCAATCGTACTCCAAGTTTCCATATATGCATGAGTCGTGAAAGGTATCCTGAAGTTCCTTTCGATGACTACATCGGCAGAATCTAATGCTGCTTCTCCTTTCCCCTTAGTGAGCCTGAAAAGGTTAGCTATGTTTGTTCCGGGAACTGGTTTGAACGCCGGTGATATAGTGTACTTCGCTAGATCCGGGTGCAGTATGGGTGCACCAGGTTTCACTGCCTCTTCTGGGTCGAAGACCGGCGGTAGGGGATCGTATTCCACTTCTACGAGGTCGATTGCCTTTTCAGCTGCTCTTATGTTATCGGCAACTATAGCTGCTACTGGGTGACCAACCCAGAGGGCTTTGTCTATAGCTAGAATGTCCCTATCTCCTACATATATACCAAGCCTATAAGGGAAGTCCTTTCCGGTTGCTACTGCTACTACCCCCGGAACTTGAAGGGCCTTGCTGAAATCGATGCTCTTTATCTTCGCATGTGGCTCTCTAGAAGTCACCAACTTTGCATGAAGTAGACCCGGAAAATCCATATCGAATGTATATTGGGCCGTGCCTGTCACTTTTTCATACAGGTCTGGCGGAGGAACTGGCCTTCCTATTATTTTAAATTGAGATGAACTCACTGTTTTCACCTTAATGTGTTGACGACAATTATATATAGCTAGTAACTAATTTAAATTATTTTTCTTTTTTTAGAACTAAACTTTTTAAATATCTTGTTTTCCATTCAATGTTAAGGGCGTATTCCAAAATGGCGAAGGTTACCGTTAGATTCTATGGAAGGCTGATTGATTTAATCGGTGAAAGGGAAATAACAATAGAGGGAGTGGAAAAGTTATCCGATGTTTATGATAGGCTTAAGGAAAGGCTCGGAAGTAAAGCCTCTATTATATTTCAGGAGGATGGAAATCCAAAAACAGGAATTGTTGTTGTAATAAATGGAGAGGCAGCAACCTTCAAAGGGGGAAAAGAAGCCAAGCTATTCCATAATGACCAAGTAACCTTTGATGCTATAGACGTTGTTCAGGTTGAGGGAGGAGGTTAAAGACAAAGCACGGTTTAGAATAATTTTGTTTATATATTGAAGATAGAAATTTAGGCCTTGCGGTCTTATTTAATCTTATTTTATTTAATCGAATATAGTCAGCTCGGCTCCTGTATTCTATATAACGAAGGAAAAGAGCGAAAAGTTTTTATAGAAGTAGATTTATGATCTTAGTTGAGTTCATCTTGAGAACTAAGCGTTTAATCGAACGCTCTTGAGGTGATAATAAAATGAGCTATGGGGTACCCGTACTTATACTAAAAGAAGGCACTCAGAGATCAACAGGCAGAGATGCTCTTAGGGCAAACATAATGGCCGCTAGAGTTCTGTCCGAAATACTCAAAACAAGCCTAGGGCCAAGAGGCCTAGACAAGATGCTTGTAGACAGCTTTGGAGATGTGACGGTAACAAACGACGGAGTTACAATTGTGAAGGAGATGGAAGTTAACCACCCTGCTGCTAAGCTTCTGGTAGAGGTAGCGAAGGCTCAAGACGCTGAAGTAGGTGACGGCACGACTACCGCGGTAGTATTGGCTGGTGCGCTCCTTGAAAAGGCAGAATTCCTTCTTGACCAGAACATTCATCCAACTGTTATAATGGAGGGGTATTCGGCAGCCCTCCACAAAGCTGTAGAGATACTCGATAATGTTGCTAGGCAGGTCTCTCCAAATGACGATGAGCTCCTGAAGAGGCTCATAAAGACTTCAATCTCCAGTAAGTATATAGGAAGCGGTGCTACACTGGAGAAACTAACGGATCTAATACTGGAGGCCGCTAAGGCCGTGGCTGAGCCAACGGAAAACGGTGGATTCAACGTTAGGCTCGACAATGTAAAGATAGAGAAAAAGAAGGGAGAGTCCCTTACTGATTCAGTACTAGTAAAAGGAACTGTGCTAGACAAGGAAGTAGTACACCCAGGCATGCCTAGGAGGGTCGAAGGCGCCAAGATAGCGCTTCTAGATGCCCCACTTGAGATAAAGAAGCCGGAGATCTCCGCAAAGATCAATATAACCAGTCCGGAGCAGATGAGGGCATTCTTAGAGGAGGAAACGAAGCTTTTAAAGGAGATGGTTGACAAAATAGCTGAGACTGGAGCGAATGTTGTCATTTGCCAGAAAGGAATAGATGACGTGGCCCAGCACTTCCTAGCTAAGAGGGGGATCCTTGCCGTAAGAAGGGTCAAGAGGAGTGATATGGAGAAGCTGGAAAGGGCGACAGGAGGCAGAATTGTGACGAGCATCAGAGACCTTAAGCCAGAGGACCTTGGAGAAGCTGCGCTAGTAGAAGAAAGGAAGGTCGGGAACGATAAAATGGTGTTCATTGAAGGTGTGAAGAACGCTAAGAGCGTAACAATACTGCTTAGGGGAGCAAATGACATAATTCTAGATGAAGCCGAAAGAAGCATAAATGATGCGCTCCATGTTTTGAGGAACGTTATGAAAGACCCAAAGGTCATTGGTGGCGGCGGTGCTCCCGAAATCGAGCTCGCCCTCCAACTCAGAAGGTATGCGATGGGCTTCGAGGGCAAGAAGCAGCTTGCGGTTGAAGCTGTAGCAGATGCCCTTGAAACGATCCCAATGATACTAGCAGAAACTAGCGGACTAGATGCGCTCGAAGCGTTGATGAAATTGAGGCAACTTCACAGCGAAGGAAAAGTTCAGGCTGGGATCAACGCATTAAGCGGAGAAGTAGTAGAGAGTACATTTGATGCTAATATTATCGAGCCCATCATTGTAAAGAAACAGGCTATTAAGAGCGCAATAGAGGCGGCGGTAACTATACTGAAAATCGACGACGTGATTGCTGCACAGCCTCCAAAGAAAGAGAAGGGCGGGAAGGGAGAAGAAGGCTCTACTCCAAAGATGCCCGAAGGAATGCCGGAATTCTAAAAAACTTTTTAATCTCCTCAACTGAACCATATTTTTGTTTTCCCGATATTTTTGGGGGTCAAGTTTCATGAGTTTCATTGTTCCTAAGAGCATCGATGAGATCATCCCTCCTAAGAGGCTTACTAGGTTCGAGAGAGCTAGGATAATTAGCGCTAGGGCACTCCAGCTTTCGCTCGGAGCTCCACCGTTTATAGATCTTACGGGGATTACAAGGGATCCTATAGAGATTGCTGAAAAAGAGCTAGAAGAGGGCCTTCTTCCGATAACTGTAGCTAGGTGGCTAAGAGGAGGAGTGAAACAACTTATACCGGTCAAGTGGCTCATAGAAGAGGAGAGAAGAGGAAAGACCCGCTAAACGCTTGAAGGAGGGACTCGCTGACGAGTTTTTCATAAGCTTTAAATAAACCGATTAGATAGCAAAAGCTTTGATCTCCTATCAGTAAATAACATTATAACGATTAGGCTCAGACCATTTAACTAATGGGTGTGTCGAATTTAATGTCAAATAAAGCAAAGAGAGCTTGCGATAGACTTTTGGGAAAAGACTACATTCTTATAGTATCTGAAAAGCCAAAAGCTGGGGCTGCTATTTCCAAGGCACTATCAAGTGAAGTCACTGAATGCCGGGAAAGCGGAGTTCCATATTGGATAATAGAATTGAGAGGTAAGAGATATGTAGTAGCGAGCACGGCAGGGCATTTATTCTCCCTTTTCACAAGGAAAAGGGGTTTCCCTGTATTCGAGTACGAGTGGGTTCCTAGATGGGAAGCGGAGAGGGGGGCCAGCCACCTCAAGAAGTTCTATAGAGTCCTCTCCAAGCTAGCTAAAGGGGCTTCTCAGTATATAAACGCGTGTGACTATGATATAGAAGGTTCGGTAATTGGCTACATGATTATAAATATGCTGGGCAACGGCAGCAAAAGCTACAGAATGAAATATTCTTCGCTTGCCCCGGAAGAACTTAGGTCAGCTTTTTCTTCTTTATCTGATATGGACTGGGAAATGATTGAAGCGGGCATCTGCAGGCATGAGCTCGATTGGATATGGGGGATAAATGTTAGCAGGCTCTTGAGTTGGGTCACAAGGTTGGCAGGGGAAAAAAAGATATTGAGCTCTGGTAGGGTTCAGAGTCCAACTTTAACTGAGGCCGTAGATAGGTATATAGACTACATGACGTTCATTTCAACTCCAAAGTTCTCATTAAAGGTAGAGCTTCGCGCTGACGAGGATAAAATATCTGCAACCCATGAAGAATCACCTTTTGATAACAGGGAGGTTGCGAAAAGAAAAAAAGAAAACATATTGAAAGGAAAGAAAGGAATTATAACGAGCACGGAAAGGTCCTTGAGCTACATTCGCCCTCCTCCAGCCTTCAACCTCAGCGAGTTGCAGTATGAGGCATCTAGGATATTTGGGTTTTCTCCAAGCTACACCCAAAGGTTGGCTGAAGAGTTATATCTTGATGCACTTATAAGCTATCCTAGAACGAACAGCGAAAAGCTTCCTTCCACGATCCCCCACGAGAAAATACTTTCCGAGCTTTCTTCTATGGAGAGCTATAGGAGCATAGCGATATCTATTTTGAAGACAGGCAAACTGTCGCCAGTCCAAGGCACGAAGGAAGATCCCGCTCATCCAGCAATCTATCCAACAGGAAAAAGGCCCAGCGGCTTAAAGAGAGATAGCTATAAGCTCTACGATTTGATAGCTAGGCGGTACATGGCAGCTTTTATGGATGAAGCTAAGATAGAAAGGGTCGAGTTCCATATAAGAGCGGGGGGAGAAAACCTCATAGCTCAAGCCAGGAGCATATTGAAGCCGGGGTGGACTTTGTCATATCCGTTTTCGATAGGGAGAGAAAAAAGAATAAATGTCAAGGAGGGTAGTGAGCTCGAAGTCAGTTCTGCGCGAATAAGCAGCGTTCTGCCGGGGAAGCCCAAAATGCACACCAAGGTTTCTCTGCTTAAATGGATGGAAACGGAGAACATCGGGACCGAAGCAACTAGAGCGCAGATAATAGATACTCTCTTCAAAAGGGGATATTTAATCTACGGAAAGGATGGTGTAAAGCCGACGAAACTTGGCATGGCAGTAACTATGTTCCTAAAGGAGAAGCTACCGGACATAACCAAGACAGAGCTAACTAGGCAATTCGAAGAGAGGCTTTTCCGCATAAGGAAAGGAGAGGAGAAGAGGGAGGATGTGGTAGGGGAGGCAAGGCGCTTTATTACAGAAGAGCTAGAAAGGGCTGTTAATATGGAGGCTGAACTGAGAGATTTTATGAAGATGTACTTGCGCCCGGAAGTAAAATGCGAGTTCTGCGAAATGCCCGCATTGGAGGGAGGACTATGCCTCATACATCATCGTGCTCTGATTGGCTTAGCTGATGCTATAGAAAAATGGGAAGCGGCCTTCAATGAAGACAGAGATAAGGTCTTGGCAAAGATAGCTAAGTCTACCTCAGTCGGGAAGGCTATAAGGGATGTAGCAAAAGGAGTCATAGAAAAAAGGATAATCTTGTAGCTTCTAAAATAGATTGGTGAGAATTTTGGGCTATGCTTTGCTTTGCGGCACTAGATCGGAATGGTTTTGCTCGCGTCTTTCAAAAGAGCTCGGAGTCGAGCTCATTCCGCTTGAAAGCAAAAAGTTCCCCGATGGAGAGAGTTACGTTAGGATAGCTGGAGATGTAGAAGGAAAAGATGTTGTTTTGGCACACTCTCTCTCGTTTCCACAGAATGACTCGATTTGGGAGCTGTTGATTACGATGGAGGCTTTAGTGGATTCAGGTGTAAATATTGTGGCTCTATATCTGCCTTACCTAGCTTACAGCAGGCAAGACAGGGCTTTTCTTCCGGGCGAGCCGATAAGCGTCAAAGCCCTCCTGCAGATTCTATCATTCATGGGGGCAAAAGCTCTCGTGACTATTGATATACACAAGGAATACTCAATGAAGTACTTCAGAGGCATTGCGTACAACTTGATACCTGTAGATCCTATGGCTGAGAAGATATCGGAAAGGGTAAGTGACCCTCTCATAGTGGCGCCGGATGTTGGAGCTTTTCAAAGGGCTTCGGCTATAGCTGAAAAAATTGGTACCGACTTCATTCAGCTCAGCAAGAAAAGAGATTTGAAAACGGGGGAAGTCGCTATATCCTCGGAAGGGTTCGATGTTAGTGGAAGAAACGTTGTGATCGTTGACGATATAATCAGTACAGGAGGAACAGTTGCGAAAGCGGCTTCAATGCTAAGAGATGCGGGGGCGAAGGAAGTCTACGTTGCGGTCTCTCACGCGCTCATGGCGGGGGATGCTCAAAAGAAGCTGAAGGAGGCTGGCGTGGCTTCTGTTTTCGCAGCTAATACTCTTCCTCCGCTGTCGGGAGTAGAGTACTATGACGTCACAGGAATTGCTGCTGAAAAAATCAGGGAAATATTGGGATAATGCATAAGTCTGTAGGAATAAGCAGTAGTATGCAAAGAGGAATGCTAGAAGTTGGCTTCCCTTATATATGCAAATATTTCGGAAAAATTCCCTTGTTTAAGCAAAGCTGAACTCATATCTTTACTAGGAAAAAATGCTCAATTCAAGGAAGTCGCCTCTTTTACTGGCATGGAGATATTCGAAATAGGGGATGTAAACGAGGCCATAAAGGCACAACGTTATTCTTCAACTATTAAGTCGGTAGGTATGCTTTCACTGATAATTGACTCTGTAGGCGAGGTGAAGTTCTTTGAGTGCTTGGGTTTGCCAAAGGATGTGGAAGTTAAAAGGATCCAGGGAATGAACAGAGGTTTAAGGAGAGAGAAGGCGGTAAAGAAGGTCATCGAAATTATAGATAGAGAATGCGGCACTGCTACGCTGGAACATAGAGGAGGACCGCTTGAGGTGTTTCTCACAGACGGGGTGGTAATCGCAGGAGTACAGCTCTCTGCGGAAGGAAAAGGCGAGATTATGCAAAAGAACCCACATAACCTCCCTTTTTATAAGCCAGGAGCGCTGAATCCCTGGTATGCGAGGCTATTAGTTAACCTCGCTTCGCCCGATATGGGTAAGGTTTTATTAGATCCATTTTGCGGTACTGCAACGATTCCATTAGCTGCCTCCGAGGTATGGGGAGTGGAGTCACTGTGCAGTGATATAAGGAGAGATATGTGTGCAGGGGCTAAGAAGAATTTGGAGTTCCTTTCTAAAACTCCATATGAAGTCATTAGGGCTGATGCCTCTTTTCTTCCTCTAAGGGGGGGTTCTTTTTCCTACGCTGTGAGCGACCCTCCTTACAATAGATCCGTGAGGTCGCTGTACTCCAATGCTTCCGATTTAATTTCGAGAGCGAATCAACAGATTTATGATCTTATAAGGCCGGGGGGGATAGTCGTTTTATCGGTAGATGAGGGCCTTGCTCTGAAGATGAAGGTACCGGATGGATTCGAAGTTAGGTTCAGGTGCCCCATGTATGTGCATAACAGATTAACAAGGACCATTATGGTAATGGTGAAAACCTGGTTATAACATGAAGTCACGTTTTAAGATGGAGATCGGCTTTCTATCATTGTTTCTCTTTAAGACATGGCTATGTTTATAAATGGTTTCTGAACTCTCTTCTTTCGAAGGAATATCTATGTTTTATATTCATTTTTTATTTACGCTTAAACCTTACACAATAACAGAGGAAACTCTGGCGATAGAGATGAGCGATGCATGGATTATGTTCCTTGGGACTTCAGCTGGGGTTCCTAGCAAGGGCAGGGGGCTTCCCTCAATACTAATGCAGTATCGGGGAAAATACCTGCTTTTTGATGCTGGAGAGGGGGTGCAGCTGTCTCTCTTCAGATATGGGATTGGGGCTTCTAAGATTGATGCTATATTGATAACGCATCTCCATGGGGATCATATTTTCGGGCTTCCTGGATTAATACAAACGATGGGAATGGAGTCAAGGATTAAGCCGTTGCTTATAATTTCTCCTCCGCAGCTCAAGGAATTCCTGGAAATGTCATTTAGGACTACTGGTTTCTCTCCTGGGTTCAATATAGAATTGCTTGAACCGTCTAGGATTGAAATTAACAATTATATAACAGTTACACCCTTTGCAACGTGTCATGGCGAAGTCCTTTCATATGGTTACCTTGTAGAAGGGATGGCAACGGACGGAGGAAAAAGGTTCTCTCTGGCATATACGGGTGACACATCCCCATGCGATAAGTATAGAGAGAGCGTAAAAGGGGCTGAGGTTTTGATACACGACTCGACTTTTTCAGGTGACATGGGCGAAGAGGCAATAGCGTTCGGGCATTCTACTTCTATTCAAGCAGCAGCCATTGCTAAGGAGATAGGGGCTAAAGTCTTATTCCTCTTTCATATCAGCAACAGATACAGCGATGACCTTTACACTTTAGAGAAAGAGGCAAGGAGGTTTTTCCCGATGAGTTATGTAGCTAGAGATGGAATGAAGTTTTATCTATAGCTAATATAGAATCGCGGAAACTATATTTTCGGACATGCTCCCGGATTCATTGCCTTTTAATCCTCTTACTCTTTGATGCAAGTGGATAGTTGAGCTTTACAACTGAAAGCCTCGCTTTTTCAAGATAGTGATGAATAGAAAGCTCTAAAACTTCCTTCGTTTCAATCGTTTTTGATGATTAATAAGATTAGAACTGTGATTGCTCCTAATCGCTTGGATGGAGGATCGGCGAATGCTTTAAACAGTATTGTGTGGGGTTCTCTGTCTGCCCGGCTGCGCGCGGATGATAAATGTAAACCCAAATAGATAAGGGGAACTCTTGCCTTTAGAGCGGAGAGGATTTCAAATGATGCGTAAAGTTTTCAATGCAAACATAGCCATAGGACAGTACCATTATAAGTATAGATTATATATTTCGAAAATATATAATCAAAAATATTTGGAGGTTCATATCTCCTCTCCTACGAAAGAAATATTTCTCATTTGCCTTTATTTAGTATACGTATTAGAAAGGTGATAATATTTTGGGTTGTGGGAACCTTAGATTCGGGCCAGCAGGAAAACCTATTGACCTTAAGGGGGACATGCTTGATGCGCCAAGCTTTTTGAGGAATATTGGCCTTAACGCTATGGAATACGAAGCTGTGAGGGGCGTAAATATATCTAAAGAAAAAGCCGAGAGGCTGGGAGCCTTTGCGAGGGAAAATGATGTGGTCCTCAGCCTACATGCACCCTACTACATAAATCTTTCAGCAGTAGAAAATGAAAAAGTTGAAAGCAGCGTAAAAAGGCTTGTGGACTCTCTCAAGGCAACCCAATGGATGGGGGGATACGTTGTGGTCTTTCACCCTGGATATTACTTGGAATGGGGCATTAAGGAGGCAGTATCGAGGGTAATACATGGCATTAATATGGTATGGGATAGGTTTGGAGAAGTATCCAACGTTAAGGATGTGTGGCTTGGTCCGGAAACCACTGGCAAGACTAAGCAAGTCGGTTCGGTTGAGGATGTAATAGAGATCTGTAGCAATGTCGAAAAGTGCAGACCTGTGGTCGATTGGGCTCACCTCCATGCGCGGAGTTTAGGGAGATTCCCCCAAGACATGGGTGATGTAGTAAAAGTCATAGAAGCTTTTGAAAAAAGGCTAGGAAAGGAAGCTATAAACCCTCTCCATACGCATTTTTCTAAGATAGAATATACCAGGGGAGGGGAAAAAGAACACCATACTTTGGATGAAAACTATGGTCCAGACTTCAGGCTAGTCTGCGAAGCGTACAGGGAAGTTGGGGTTAGCGCTGTTATAATTAGCGAGAGTCCCATTTTGGAAAGAGACGCTCTTAAGATGAAGGGAATTTGCGAAGAAATCTGTGGCATGTTATGAACGTTTTTCAATATAAAGAAAAGGTTTCTTTGAAATAAACATGAAGGTTCAAAATTCTCAGAGCAAGTTCTGCTTGGCCTTCCTCTCTTCTTCTGCCCTTACCTTTACTATGCCTAAATGGATAGCGCACGAGACGCAATAGCATTTCTTAACGGGGTATCTCGTTATGATGGCGCCTTTCTTTTCAAGCTCCCTTGCAAGCTGAGGCTCTATGGGTGAATACATTTTCTCGACGCAAATCGCTTTATCTTCTGGGACTAGCCTGCCGCAATTGTCGCATTGAATTCTCTCTACGTATCCCTTTCCCCCTTTATGTCTTCCCCTGCTTTCTCTCTTTTTAGGCATTTAGGCGCTCCTCCTCGTACTAAAAACGCAAATAGCTGGCTCAATCTTTGTTCTGAAGGATTTTAAATCTTTGCAGAAAGAATTATGTTTTTGGCTTATTTTTTCCTTTTTAGATTTTTTGCGCACAAAGAGTTATCTGTGTTAAACCAAGAAATGAATTTAACACTAAGATTTGTTCTTCAAGACGGGTTCACTTTGTACTGAAGGTTTCTATGGTTTTGTTAAAAATGCATTCGTTTTTCTGCGAAGCTATCAAATCCATTGATGATAAGTTATATTTCTGGGGGAATTTTCATGCAAGATCGAAAAATAAAAGTATATAGCAAATATTTCATAAATTCCGCGGTTTTGGAGAAATCTACTTTTAATCTTAGTAAGTCTTTGCAAGCCGCAGCGAAGTTACAGCGGGTCTTCCGCATATCGGACAGCTTGAGTCTTTTATCCAAGCAGGAGGTTCTAGAGGAGAACCTAATGCCTTCAGGCCGGCTTTTTCCTGGGCTTTTAGAGCACATTCGTCTCTACCACACCAAGGTATTTCAACTACACCGCCACGCTTTTCGTATTCAGCGGATTCCTCAAGCTTTAGGTTTTTTCTTATTCTGACATTCATTTTTTGCCAAGCCCTATCCTTCAGGTTCCTATCTATATCTTCGCCAAGCTCATTAATCTCAGTACATATATCTGAAAACTTCACAACTGTTTTTTTCTTCAGATCCCTCCGAGCCAGCAGTACCGTGTTACCTTCGAGCTCTCTTTTTCCAAGTTCAGCTCTTACCGGCACTCCTTTCATCTCCCAGTCATAAAACTTCTTACCCGGAGTCATCTCCTCTCTATCATCTATCTTTACCCTGAAACCACACGCTTCAAGTTGCTCCTTTACACTCTTAACGTATGAAAGGATCTTCTCTTTTTCTTCTTCGTTGAAATAAATGGGCACGATCACGACTTGAATCGGAGCTATTTTAAATGGCAGAATGGCCCCTCTCTCGTCCCCATGAACCGCAATGATCGATGCTATTAACCTGTCTGAGATTCCATAGCTGGTTTGCCAAACATAATCTATGCTTTCGTCTTTGAGCATTACCTTGACATCGATCGGCTTTGAAAAAGACTGCCCTAAATGATGAACAGTACCTATTTGCAGTACCCTGCCGTCTGGAAATATGGTGTCAAAAGCTATAGTGTAAAGCGCACCAGCGAATTTGTCGAAATCTGGTCTCTTGGAGATGAGATAGGGTATACCGAGATGATCAAATATCTTCGAATAAATGTTAACAGCCTCGAGGACCTGTCTATCGGCGTCCTCGAACGAATCGTGGGCTGTATGTGCCTCCTTGAAGGTCGTGACCTCCCTAAGCCTGAGTAGAGGCCTCGTCGACTTCGTCTCGTATCTAAATATGCTCACTATTTGATAGTATTTCTTAGGCAACTGTTTATAGCTATTCAGCCAGAGGCTCTCCATGTAACTTATAGATGTTTCGCTTGTTGGCCTTAGCGCCAGCTTCACGTCTAGCTCCTCTAGACCGCCGTGCGTAACCCAGTAAACTTCATCTCTGAAACCTTTTATGTGCTCTTCCTCCTTTACCAACAGATCCTCGGGTATAAGCATTGGGAAAAGAACTTCCTCGTGTCCGGTGGAGTCCAGCTCGTTCCTCACGATCTCCAAGGTATTTTTTCTTATAGAAAAGCCATACGGCATCCAGATTCCAACGCCTTTAACGGGGTATCTGCCATAATCATATATCTCCGCTTCCTTGAGAACCTTATCGAACCACTCGCCGAACTTGTCTCCTTGCTCTAGCATTGATTCATCCCCAAAACAACCATGATTTTTTTAATTTAAACGAAAGGGTTTTTTTGTATTCTGATTTTCTTGGCCCTCAACTGTAATAGACCTAAGGACGAGGTCAATCCGCATTTTGTAAAGTCTTAGAGGCAACGAGTACCATCATCGAGAAGGATATAATTTGAGGAAAAGTAATAAAATTTTATTCCCCGCTTTCAAAGACGAGGTTTTTTGTTGTAAAACGATTTAATTCAAATCAAGATTATTATCAGAATTGCTACTATCAGCCCGTAGATCGCTATTCCTTCTCCTAGAGCGACGACTAATAGAACGTTACTAAATAGCTCCGGCTTCTCCGTTAGAGCGCTAAGGCCGGCTGACCCTGCTACGGCTACGGCATATCCTCCTCCGATGCCCGCCAGACCTACGGCCAAGGCTGCACTCAAAGCCTTATAGCTCGCTACGCCAGTTTCAGCCGTTGTTGTCTGTGCAGAGGCCACACAGACAAGAGCTGTAAGAGCAAACAGAGCAAGTATGCCATAGAACAACAATCTCAGGCCTTTCATCTTCCTTCGACCTCATAGAGACTGATACTATTAGATAGATGCGTCCTTTTAAATGTTGCTTTTAAATGTTGCTCCAGAGAGGATGTTAAACTTTTCGCAGAATTCCTTCATTGGAAGTGGACCCTCTGCCATAACGCGATATTATTTGTTATCGTTTTGTCCCAGAAGAAGACTCTCTCTTGGCTTTTAACACCTTAAGCCTGGTGAACTCTTCCCTCATCCGCTCATCCAATATTAGCGAAATGTACTTTATAGTACGCTCATAGTCCGGCATTATCGCATAATCTATAGAATTGATGAGGCGCTGGGTGCTTTTCAGCTCAGCTATCAGAGTATATATGGAATTCTCAAGCTCTATCAGCTTAAGCAGCTTCTCGAATGCATTGGCCAGCTCTTCTCTGGCCTCGAAGAAAGATGGTGGTAGGTCAGCTGGATAATTCATTTGAGGTATTGAGTCTTTGTTAAGGCTCAAGTATGGGGTCCTTACAGAGAATACGAGCTTGGTCTTGATAGAAATGCTTAGCCGTGGAGGTACACTATAGGACGCTTCAAGTGACCTTTTCATTCCAACTTCGACCAATACTTCACCGAACCTTTGATATGCTCTTTTCAAGTCCTCAGACGTCTTCGCATAGAGTTTTTCGTATTCGTCTATCATCGACCTAATATATAGCAGGAGGGCTGACCTCTTTTCATCTAGAACCTTCCGGATCCTTCTTATTAGCGCCAGATCTCTCTTCAGCTTTATTAGGTTTATCTTGGTTGGAAGTCTGCCTCTTTTATCTGAGCTCAAATCCTTACTACCTCATCCCTTCCTATAGTACTTTTCTATATATTGCGGTCTTACGTTCGTAAGTTCCGTTTCAGGTAATATCGAAAGCACGTTCCATGCGATATCAAGCGTCTCCTCGATGCTCCTGTTCTCCGTAGATAATTGGTTTATGAAGGATCTCTCAAAGGCTTCTCCAAACCTCAAGTACTTCTTATCTGTAGGGCTTAAGCTTTCCTCACCAATGATTGTGGCTAAGCTCTTAAGCTCCTGCGATCTGCTATATGCAGCGTAGAGCTGGTTATACACGTCGTCATGGTCTTCCCTAGTCTTCCCAGGGCCTATTCCCTCCTTCATCAATCTCGAGAGGCTCATGAGAACGTTTATCGGAGGGTAAATTCCTCTGTTATAAAGCCCTCTGTCAAGGACTATCTGCCCTTCTGTTATGTACCCCGTTAAATCTGGTATTGGATGGGTTATATCATCGTTCGGCATCGAGAGTATTGGCATCTGTGTTATACTACCCTTCTTCCCGACGGTTCTTCCAGCCCTCTCGTAAATTGAAGCCAAGTCACTGTACATATATCCCGGATATCCTTGTCTACCCGGTATTTCCTCCCTAGCAGAACTAACCTCTCTTAACGCCTCGGCGTAATTTGTCATATCAGTTATGATAGCAAGCACATGCATGTCTCTTTCATAAGCTAAGTATTCAGCCAAAGTCAGAGCTACCCTAGGAGTCATAAGCCTAATCATCGCGGGCTCGTTTGCGAGGTTAACGAACATAGCCACTTTGTTTCTAGCGCCGGTTTCCTCAAAGAATTTCTTGAAAAAGAGGAACTCATCATATTTTACTCCAATGGCTGCGAAGACCACAGCGAACTGTTCATTTTCTCCTCTAACTACTGATTGCCTTGCGATCTGTGCTGCGAGTAAGTTATGAGGAAGCCCTCCACCGCTGAAGATCGGAAGCTTTTGCCCCCTTACGAGGGTATTCATTCCATCGATCGCGCTTACCCCAGTTTGTATGAAGTCCTTTGGATAGGCCCTAGAAGTTGGGTTAAGGGGATCGCCGTTTACGTCCCTCTTTTCCTCTGCTACTATAGCAGGACCTCCATCTATAGGATCTCCCAAACCATTGAATATTCTTCCGAGCATATCCTCGGAGACTCCCAGCTCTAGCGTCTTCCCCAAGAACCTAACCGAAGTACCTGTGGTGGATATACCTGTAGTTCCCTCGAAGACTTGGATAACAGCTACACCCATGCTAACATCCAGAACTCTCCCCCTTCTCTTCTCACCAGAGCTCAACTCGATCTCTACTAATTCATCATAGGATACGCCGGACGAGGCCTTCACGAAAATGAGCGGGCCTTTTATCATCATTACTTCCTTAGATTCTAGAACGCCCGATAACTTTTTTTTATCTTTTATATGAGCAGACATCTTGTAATCACCTCGCGTGCTGCAGACCTTTGAGCTTTTCTAGTATCTTTTCAACTAAAGCATCGAACTCTTCAAGCTTGTCATGCGGAATCGTATATCTTCCTCTCATGAGCTGGGCTACGAGGTCAGTGATGACCGGTTCTACCTCTGCCATTGTGATTGTTCCCTGAGAAATAATCGAGCTTATCGCTTCATGAACGGTTAGAATCGAGCGTAGCATTTTATACTGCCTCTTTGGGTCTGAGAACGCATCAATAGGATCAAAAGCGTTCTGCTTTAAAAATCCCTCTTTCAAGAGCCTCGCTGTGAAGAGAACTAGCTTGTCTGTCTCGCTTAGCCCTTCGGTTCCAACGAGCCTAACTATCTCCCTCACTTCATTTTCTCTGTATAAAATATTTAAAGCTTTCTTTCTGTCCTCTGCCCACATCTCATTTACGTTCTTCCTCCACCACTCACTCACCGTATCAGCATATGCGCTATAGCTTAGCAACCAGTTTATCGCTGGATAATGTCTAGAGTATGCCAGCGCTGTATCCAAGGCCCAGAAAACCCTCACGAACCTCCTAGTATGGCTAGTAACGGGCTCTGTGAAGTCTCCTCCTGGAGGTGATACGGCTCCCCCTAATGTAACAGACCCAACCCTACGGGGATCGCCGAGAGCAACTACTCTTCCCGCTCTTTCATAGAACTCCGCTATCCTTGAGGCTAAATAGCTCGGGTATCCCTCTTCCGCCGGCATCTCTTCAAGCCTACCCGCTATTTCTCTTAGAGCCTCGGCCCACCTGCTAGTGGAGTCGGCGACCAGCAACACATCATACCCTTGATCCCTATAGTACTCGGCCATTGTAACCCCCACATATATACTGGCCTCTCTGGCGGCAACAGGCATATTGCTAGTATTTGCTATGAGTATTGTCCTATCCATCAACGGTCTTCCAGTCCAAGGATCCTTGTACTCTGGGAATCTCTCAAGCACCTCAGTCATTTCGTTCCCTCGTTCGCCACAACCAATGTAGATGACGACTTTTGCCTCGCTCCACTGAGCTAACCCGTGAAGAGTCACGGTTTTTCCGGTTCCGAAACCACCCGGTATAGCGGCAGTCCCGCCCTTTGCTATCGGAAAGAGAGTGTCGATTATCCTGAGGCCCGTGATCAGCGGTTCCGTGGGCTCAAGCTTGTCCAGATAAGGTCTGGGAAGTCTTACTGGCCAAGTATGGTAGAGACGGAGAGGAATCTTCTTCCCATCGCTTTCTACTTCACCTATTATATCCTCTACAGTATATTCCCCTTCAGATTGAATCTCCTTGAGGATCCCATGGACATTCGGCGGAACCATTATTCTGTGCTCAATTAGTTCTGTCTCCTTCACTGTACCAATAACAGTTCCGCCAGATAACTTTGTCCCTGGCTTAGCTTGTTGGTTTGGCACAAAATGCCACTTCTTGTCTCTAGGCAAGGCTGGAAGCTTTACACCCCTTTTAACGAATATCGACTTACTCAGCTCTCTTATTCCTTCAAGTGGCCTTTGCACTCCATCGTAGATTTGACTCATGAGCCCTGGGCCCAGCTCTACTGCTAATGGGTTTCCTATGCCTCTTACCGGATCTCCAGGCATAAGGCCAGATGTTGATTCATATACCTGGATATAGGCGACGTCGCCTTCGATTCTTGAAACCTCCCCGATGAGACCCTCGCTTCCTACTTCAACTACCTCATACATCTTTATGCCTGCCATGTCTTCCGCAACAACTAGTGATCCCGATATCCTCCTTATTCTACCTAATACGCTCAAATCGGATCAATCCTCCTCGAAGATGGACTTTTTAGCAACGCTCATTAGCTCATCCTTCATGAGCTCAAAAGTTCTTTTCAATGTATAGTCCTGCGAAATTCCACTTTCAGAAAAGACTAAAATGAAACCTCCGCTTTCTTCTGGGAGATCCGTTTTGAGATCTATTTCCCTGTCGGCGGAGATCTTCTTCAATATCTTTTCGAAAACTTTTCTTTCCTGTGACTCGATGTGGAGCTCAACTCTACCTCTTGGAGAAGCTTCTAGGATCTTCTTAAGGGCTGAAGCATATAACTTCTCCTTTTCTCTTTCGCTCATGCCAAATATTCTATCCCTTGCTTTTGATACTGCCTCTTCTAAGATCTCGTTCCTCCTTTTTTGTGCGTGCAATCTTACCTGTAAGTCTAGAGAGGACTCTAGGCTTTTAAGAGAATCATTATATGATGCGAAAAGCTCTTCTAACTTAGATGTTGTTTCCGCTCTCAGCTTCTTGTATCCATCATCCAGAAGAGAGAGCGCATCCTTCTTAACCGATTCTAGATACTCTGAATACTCTTTGACTATCTTTTCCACCACGGCACCAGTTAACCTTTCGGGTTTTCCCCCTTCCACCTAGACCACCTGAAACACGAGCTTTTAATTGGTTACTCTCTCCATAAAAAACTTAGCATGTTCTTCTAACCAAACCCTAGAGCTTTTAGGACAAGTTCTCTAATGTTGGATGGAGCAAATTCGCTTCTAGGTGAGGGAATTAGGAATATGATCTTGCCCGTTTTTCTTCTTATTCTATCTATTTCCTTTGCAATTACTTCTCCTAGATCTTTCTCCACAAGGATAAGAGAAATGTCAGAACGATTGGCATATGTATCAATGAGTTTAGCGGCCTCGTTTGGGTTGCGTTGAATCTCCCCGAGGCACCCTAGGCTCCTATACATTGCAACGATATCGGGATTTCCTATGACTACAATTTTTCCTGTTCCTGGGTCAGGGCTCGTGCTCAAGGGTTTATACACCTTTTGATTTCTCAACTAACACATAGTACTAAATCTTTTTCCTTATTATAGGTGAACTACCGACTCTTACGAACGGGGCATTCTCACCTCATGGTGAGGATTTTCTGGGTTTCTTTTCCACAGGCTCTAATGGCAGGAGCATTGATATTTATACCATAACTGGTTGTTCACCATCTGAAGAGCTTTGGAACAAACAGCTTCTTTTCCTTCAACTTTCAAGCTTTTCAAAATATCTTGCGTGTCCTTAGGGGTTTTTCTTTCCTTCTTTTCTCGCCTTGTTCACCACATCTAGAAGGATATTGTACGCCTTAGTCTCAACATGCATCGCCCTAAGCAACTTTTCTTCCGCTTCTATAGTTGGGTAAATCCTGTATTTGAACGAGAGCTTTGCCTTGTCATTCTTTTCCTTGGCTCTCCGCATATCTTTCTTAATATTTATTATAACTAAAAAAGCATTTCTATAAGGGGCTATCCATAACTTCCATTAGAAAGGGAACTTAGCTCCTTAATCCCCAATAACGTTAAAGGTTCCTGCTCAAAAATCAATCTAGAAGAATATTGAGAGCTGTTTTTATTGGAGAAAATGGTATCCCCGTACCAGAGTAGAATTTGCTGAACCACTCATAATAGTGTAGCCTCAGCGAATGTGCGAATACTATTATCCCTTCTAGGCCAGCCGCTAAAAGGTTACCAAGAGCGTAGACAACTATACCCATAGCCGAACCAAGCACTCCACCCATAAGCAATTCTGCTAATACAGTGAAGCTGTACATCAGTCCGGCATGAGCTACACTTAGACCTAGAATCCTCAAGAAGCTAGCAGTATTTCCAATCATCATGAGAATTGTGTCAAACATTTCCATGAAGGACAATATAATAGCAGAAGATATAGAACTCTCCTCTTTATGCTTAATTAAATGGAGAATTGGCTCACCTATAAATATTAGGATTAAGCTCATAGATGCCCCCCATTTTACTAGGAGGTTTTGTATTGTGCTGCTACCTCCAAATATAGCGCCATAAATTATTCCCCCAGCTTCTGAAGCATTATATAAAATGAATGGATAAAGCGCGAAGGTGAAGGCCAAGAACTTAGGTAATCCTATAGTAGCAGCGTGTATAAGGTCTCTTGATATAATATTATTTAACAATCCAAGGAATGTTCCCAATATGAGCAAGGAGGCCCCAAGCTTAAGGGATAAATTTATCATTATATAAACTGCGCTGCTTCCACCTTCAAATGGGCTCGGCAATACCGGGTGCCCGTGCCATAATATCTCTGAGATTTTTGTGAGTGGACCGAAGACTTCTCCTGCTAGTATACCAGTTATTATGCTAGCCCCGCCCAAATAAAGTGCAAGCAAACCCGTGTTCTTCCAACCTTCTCTGCCCTTAGCATTCTTTAACATAAAGTACCCAAATAACATCACTAGTAGTCCATGGCCTGCATCGGGGAACATGAGAGCAAATATTATGGGAAAGGTTATCGCTACCATGAGCACCGGGTATATTTCGTTCATCTTAGGAGCCCCATAGTTGTCAACTAGCATCTTAAATGGTCTCAGAGGTTTTGGCACGTTTATTGAAGATGGAACCTCACTTACATTGAATCCTCTCTCCACTCTATTAGAGAAAACAAGAACGTCGTCTTTGAGCGCTTTTTTCAATATTTTTTCCAGCTTCTTTATTTCATTCATTGGTACAAATCCTCTAGTTATTATAAAATAATCTGTAAATTTGGACATTGATAGAACCTTTATTGCCTCATAGGCAGTTGACGCTTTAGCATAAAGCTCGACCACTATATTTTTATACTTTCCTAGCTCAGCTCTGCTGTTCTCAATCATATCCCCCAACGATTCTAGCCTTTTCCTTATTTCCTCGCACGCAACACTAGGGTTACCGGGAAGACCTTCAGGAAGCTCAAGATCCTTAAATCCAATAGAGAAGAGAATCCTCTCGGTATTTTTTTCATCCTCTTTTTTCGTTGCTACAACAGCAAGAAGCCTCTTTTCGTCTAGTTGTTCCAAGAAGATATAGCTCTCGCTAAAAGCTTTCCTAGCCTTTTCCGCTTGATCTATAGGTAGCTCTCCGACCTTTATGGAGAATAACCTGAGCTCTGAGAGTTTCTGCAGTTCAATATCCAGCTGGCACAAAGGTTCGAGTTTCCTTAGGGTGTCCGAGAGCTTCTCTGCCTGTTGTTTCGTCTCTTTTATTTTGCTGATTAAAGGGTCTATCTTGGATTCAAGTGACGAGATTTCTTTAATTATTTCCCTCGAAAAGTCAGCCCAATTATCTACTTTCAAGGTACCGGTAACATTAGGTGAAAATTCTCCAAACTCTTTCAAATATTCAACGATCTTATTAACTTTGGAATGGAGCTCAAATGAAATTTTCTGATAAGAGCCATCATAGTTCCCCTGGATAGATGAATCGACCGTTATAGGGTGGAATATTCCGGATGAGAGTAATGCTGAGGTAAGTTTGCTTGAGTTTTCTTTTAGAGTCATCAGAACTATATCAACAATTTCCCTTGAAACGAACATTACTGACCTCCTCCCCGCCCTAAAGTGCAGGGGATTCCTGCTAGTGCGAAGAGGTTTGGGATTGCATTCCCTCTTTCCGAGGGTTCAATCCCGGGCCTGGTCTCCAGCCCGTTACCCCTATCCCAGACGGAACTCGGGGTTATGCGTAGACCATCTATCATCGCCCTAGGCTCACAGACCTTAAACACTCATCACCGAGAATAACTGAATAGAGAAAATTTATAAGCTTTCTCCTCATTCCCGCCTTAAAAGACGAGGCTTTCAGTTGTGAACCCAAATAGATGAGGGGAACCTTCGCCGTTCGGGACGGAGAGGAAGTCAGTCTTTTCTTTTAGAAGCCTAAGATTAGTTAAAAAGGAAGAAACAGCAGTCTCGCGCTAAGATTTATGTATTTGACAAGTCTATTATAACATAAATGTGGTTAGCATGGACTGGAAGGTACACAAGCTGAAAGAAGGCATATACATGATAACGATGACCGATAAAGAGACGAGGTTCTTTGAAGCGTTGTGGGAAATACCTGAGGGGATTCAATACAACGCATATTTACTATTTACAAATGACGGAAGTATTTTGTTCGATACGGGTCCCAAAGGAAGCCGAGGGTTCATGGAAGCTCTTTCCTCAGTTACTGACCCGAAGGATGTGAAGGCGCTCATCGTGCATCATATGGAGCCTGACCACTCAGGTTATATTAGAGAGCTTCTAGAAGTTAATCCGGAGATAAGGGTTATATCGCATCCAATATCATTTCGCCTGATGAATAGCTTTTATGGCATAACTCCCAGTTCTAAGACAGAAATTAGCGATGGTATGTCGATGGAAGTTGGAGGAGAAAGGCTAAGGTTCTTCTTAACCCCTTGGCTACATTGGCCTGAGACATTCGTAACATTCATTGAAGGCGTGAATGCTCTAACTACTGGGGACATCTTCGGTGCATATTCCATAAATGGAGATTTTTTGAAAAGTAGTGCTGGTTTGAGCGATCAATTCTACTTATGGAGCATGAAGAAATACTTCGTAAATGTGATTGGTGCATATAGAACTCATGTCGTCAATGCTATCAATAAAATAAAGAGGCTTGGGATTTATCCCGAGCTAATATTGCCTGCTCATGGCATAGCTTTCTATGGAAGAGATGCCCTTGAAAGGCTTCTATCGATTTATGAGAACTGGGCTTCGTGCTCAGAAAAAAACGAGGTAGTAATCGTTCTGACCTCGATGTACGGTTTTACAGAGGAAATTGCGCGGGAGGTTTCAGCTTTCCTCGAAGAGGTTCCCATAAAGCATAGAATTTTTAAATTTACTTCTAAGGGGAGAGATGAGTTTTCTGAAGCTATAGCGGCAATGCAGGATGCTCAGGGAATCATAATGATCTCTTCAACATATGAGAACAGCCCGCATCCGATTATAGAGTACTTGGCCGATCTGATGGAGAAAAAGCTATGCAAGGGAAAGAAATTGTTGCTCATTGGAACATATGCGTGGGGCGGTGGTTCTCTTGCTACACTTTCCAATAGGCTAACAAAGGCCGGATTTTCTATCTCTAAGATTATTCCTGTGAATTCAATGATGACCAAAAGCGACAGGGACAACATTAGAGAAGCCCTTCGAGAAATGTTTGAGCTCACTCGATTTTAATGTTAAACTTCACCTTAATTATGAGATTCAGAGAGAGGTCTTTTTTCTGTATTGAGGTCTTTTAACCTGTGGTCACGATCGTGTTAAAACCTGCTATCCTCCGATAGGAGGGCTGCAAGGGGTAAATATCTAAAAAATTTTTCTTTCCCGCTATAAATGCGAAGGTTTTACAAAAATTCATAGAAGGCCTGTTTTCTTAAATATAAGGACTTTTAGAGGGTCCAATGAAAAGGTGAAAGCGGCAGAGTATACTAAGGAGAAGAGAACAGCGGATGCTGGTATTGGAGCTATTATTATCCCTGTTACTCCCAAAATTGCAAAGGTCAAGATGACCCCAACTACTGATATCATTAGCTCTCTCCCAGGCTTACTACTCCAAAACGGCCTTCTCTCCCTAACGATGAGTACCCTGAATTGGCTTGTAAATACCATAAGAAGCAAGATGAAGCTCTGCATTTTGTCTTGTTCAAAAGCGAACAGCTTCAAGCCAAGATATATCGATAAAAGGGCCTCGACCAGCAGAGCCACTCCGATCACAAAGCTGGAAATCATGATGTTTTTTATGTTCCACTTGTTTGGGCTAAGAGATGGCTCTGCATTATCCGTGGAAAGAGACATGGTGGCGAAGTCGTTCGCAAATATCAGCAGGGCCATACCCATCAAAGTGAGAACGTCGTAGTGCAACAACATCAATCCTAAAACTAGAAGAAGAGTGAATTGTATAACCTTCGTGACTTTGTTGATTATCCATGTTAGCGCCCTCTGGTAAACCTCCCTGCTGAGCATTATGGCATCGACTATCCCCCTCAATCCAGACGTTAGGAGCACCATACCAGCAGAGCTCTTAGCGACATCAGTAGCGTTGCTGACCGCTATCCCCAGCTCAGCTTGTTTTAAGGCGGGAGCATCGTTCACTCCATCTCCGGTCATGCCAACCATATGACCCTTTTCCTGAAGTAATTTCACGATTTCGTATTTATCTTCAGGATATACCTCCGCTATAAAGTCCGCCTTTTCAACAAACTCCCTGGACTCTGCGTCGCTTTTCCTTATCTCCTGTAATGAATACCCCACCTCGCCAATGCCTACTTTGACTGAGATTTCCCTTGCTATTGGAAAGCTGTCTCCAGTGAGCATTTTTGGTCTCACATAGAGCTCCTTAAGCTTTTTAATTAGTGCGGGTGAGTCTGGCCTAGGCGGATCAGAAAGCGCGATCAATCCTGCAGCGACTATTCCTTTTCCCTCTTCGCCATAAGCAACAAGCAAAGTCTTTAGTCCTCTTTCAGCGAGCTTCTCAACGGTTGATTCAAGTTCTTTGGGCACTTGACTGCAAAGGCGCTCAACTATCTGCGGTGCCCCTTTTACGATTTTCATTTTAAGCCCATTTATCTCAGCTAATCCTTCAGTCCTCTTGAGAGATGGATCAAACGGCTTAAACGATAGTTGCTTCCCCTTTTTTTGTACACCTAATTCCTTGGCCTTTTTGAAGATCGCACTATCGATCGGATCCCCTGTGCTTTCCGCGCTAGCATAAAGAGCAAGTTCAATTACGTCCTTGTTGGTAAGTGAACCGAATGAGATAATTTCTGTAACCTCAAGTTCGCCCGTTGTAATTGTACCGGTTTTGTCTAGACAGAGAACGTCAACTGAAGCCGCGTCCTCAACAGCATCTAGCCTGGAAACTAGTACGCCTTTTTTCGCCAGCTCCCTTGCTCCCGCAGCCTGCATTATCGTCATAACTGCTGGGAGCGCTACAGGAACGCAGCCCATGAGAATAGCGACATCGAATGTTAGTATAGAAATTAAGCCATTTTTAAGGCCAGAAAGGTAAACGAATATACTAGCTATGACCATAACAATTAAGCCCATATACATGGAGTATTTTGTTACTGCGAGCATTACCTCCTGTTGATGAGATTTTGGTCTAGCTACCTTTACCAGTTCGGCCGTCCTCCCGAAATAGGTATTCTTACCTGTATTCAATACCACACATTTGGCCCTCCCACCCTTGACTATGGAACCCGAATAGAGAATGCCTCCCTTTGAGACCTCAACGGGGAGGCTTTCTCCTGTTAGAGCAGATTGGTCTACCGATGTATCTCCCTCTATTATTTTGCAGTCAGCGGGGACGATGTCACCCAGCTCAACAACTATAATGTCTCCCGGAACCACAAGCTTTGAGTCAACAAACTTTAGAACTCCGTTTCTAAATACCTTGGCCTTTGGAGCTAGCCTAGATTTGAGCGACTCGAGTACTTTTTTGCTAGACTGTTGATGCTTGAAGCCGATGACAGCATTTATCACTAGCAACGACGCTATTATGGCCGCCTCTGTCTTATGACCTATCGCGAGGGAAAGCAATATCGCTATTTCAAGGAGCCAGGGCATTGGTCCCCAAAATCTCTTTAAGAACTCTAATATGGAGTTTTCCTTTTTTTCCTCTACAGCATTCGGCCCATATCTCCTCAGCCTCTCCTCAGCCTCCTCTTCTGTCAGCCCCTCAGGATTGGTTCCAAGCAGTTCAAAGATTTTTTCTATAGGGATTTTTTCAAAATCTCTCGTTTGCTTGCTCATGCCGCTCAACTCAAAACTCTCATCCTTAAAGAACTAAACGTCTCTTTTTTGTAGCTATAAATACCGCTTTTAAGATTTTCAAAAAGTTAATTTATATTTTTAGGGGTAGGTACGCATTTTCACCTGCTTTAAGAACCGGTCAATTTAACATAAATATTTGGTTAGGATTTTTCTGCTGTCAGTATAAATATGGCCCCCCCTAGCATATAATAGCATCTAGCTTTTTGAAAATTTTTTGCAAATAAGATGTATAGCTTTGTGGTTTCCAAGAACCTGAGGTATGTCCTCCTAAGCTCCGAATATCTCTTTATTCCTTCCCAGCCCATGAGCAACGCGCCGGCAAGCATTGGGAAAATCGATATGTATGGGCCTTCGAGAATTTTAGAATATATTCTCCTTCTTGGCCTACCTAGGTCCATTATTATCGCAAAACCTTTCGCCCTAAGCGCTTTTTTAAGCTCAAGAGTTGCCTTGTAATAATTTATAGCATCTCTGAATGAGAAGGAGAAGGTAGCCCCAGCCAAAGATCCTTCTCTGAACGGTAATGCTTCGAAAACTCCCCTTACAAGCTCAAATTTGTTCTCGTTTTTCAACCTCCTTGCGGCTTCAGATAACATCGCTATGATGGGATCCATACCGATTATATATTCCTCCGGGCCAGAAACATGCAGCAAGATCTCGGATGATGTGCCTGGGCCGCACCCTGCATCTAATATTACCCCACGCTTACCTTTGAATGCGGACTCTGCTACATAGCTAAATTCTTTCCTCACATAGCTTAAAGTGCCCAAGCTCATAATCAAGTTAGCAAGATCATAGACACTGGTGAGCTTCTCTAATACCCGCACTATCCTAATCCATGGCTTTATGTCCCCGCCCTCATGAATTAATTCGGAAGACTGGGGCAAGGCTATTTCCTCACAATATACTTAGTCTCCAATCCACTGTCTTGGAGTTCTATGCCTAATTGCGCAAGAGATCTTCTTATCCCGTCTGCGAGGTCATAGATTCCTTTTTCTCTTAAGTTCTTCCTAACAGCAATCAAAAGCTCAATGAGCTGCCTGAATCGTTCATCGTCTCTTGAAGAGGGTTCCTCTTGCAGGACGAACCCGAATACATAGTTAGCTTCATTCAAAAACATCCAAAGTTGTATGGCAATGGCGAAGCTTTTCCCTTCCTTAACTTTTGAGTAGAAGATATCCGTGGCTTTCATGACGCTCCTGAAAGCTAGAGGAGTGTTGAAGTCTTCACTCATTGCTTCATGAAAGTCGTTGTGAAGCTTTTCTATCTCCCGCATGGTTGCTATATCTTTGTCCTCTAGCCTGAAGTCCTGTTGTGATTCCTTTATAAGGTTCTTTAGCTCTCTGTAAGCTGTTGATATTCTTTGCTGGTTGGCTTCATACTGCTGGAGCGCATCCTCGTTGAATTCCAATTGGCTTCTATAATGAGAGCTCAGAACCCAAGTCCTTATGACTTCCGGACTCCACCGATCGAGGACCTCGTCAATGTATACCATGTTTCCGAGGCTCTTGCTCATCTTCTCCCCTTTTATTGTAAGCATCCCAGTATGCATCCAATACTTCACCCAAGGTCTCACCCCGAAAAGAGCCTCAGATTGAGCTTTTTCGTTTTCATGGTGGGGGAAGATGAGATCTCCCCCACCCGCATGTATGTCTATCGGGATTCCTAGATATCTAGAAGACATGACGCTGCATTCTATATGCCATCCGGGCCTCCCTTCTCCCCAAGGGCTACTCCAGTGTGGCTCTCCTTCCTTCATCTTCTTCCAAAGAGCAAAGTCGAAGGGGTTTCTCTTCTCTTTCAGCACATCCTCTTCCTGTCTCCAGCTTTCAATGCTCCTTCTACCAGAGAGCTCGCCATAATGTTCATATTTGGAAACATCAAAGTAAACGCTACCGTTAGATTCATACGCGTAGCCTTTTTCTATGAGCTTTTCAATTGCTTCAATTATCTCTCCTACGTGATAGGTCACCCTTGGCGAGACCGTCGGTTGTACTCCTAGCTTTATGAGCACATCGAGATAGCTTTTTATGTTTTTCTCTGCGACTTCGCTCCAGCTGATGCCGGTTTCTTGCGCTCTCTTGATTATCTTATCATCTATGTCGGTTATGTTTTGCACGTGAACTACATCGTATCCTCTGAGAATTAGGTATTTCTTCACTGCATCAAATGCTATATACGTTCTAGCGTGGCCGAGATGAGACCTGTCATATACTGTGGGACCACACACATACATCCTGACGATTCCAGGCAAAACCGTCTCAAAGTTTTCCAATCTCTTCGTAGCTGTATTGAACACCTTAATTTGCGGTAAGTTGCTCAACTTCTTGACCTCAGATTTTAACTAGAAAGAGAGATTTTTATTGTTTTATTCAATTTGCCTCTTGAGGCTGTTGAGGTAGAATTATCTTTTATCGTTGCCAACTGTTCAAAAAATTTAATATTATTAATAGGTAAGTTTTAGCTCACTTCTATGCTCATGCCGACGTATATTTGATTAAATTTCGAAGAAAATGCCCTTTGTAATGCACAAGAAGCGTTTAAGCCTGTGCAGTGTCCAGCATATATGCTCTCTATATTAAACGATGACAAAGCTTCTATTGTTTTGGAGATCCTATCTTCAGAAGCTTGCGCCAAATGAAGTCCCCCCAATATGAACCTCACCGTTTCCTCCTTTGTAAGAGAAATCGCCTTTTTGACTATGTTTACAACTCCAGCATGACCGCAACCGGTCACTACTCCAATTCCCCTTTTCAATTTTATCACGAGCGCTATGTCATCCAAGATTTCATCATGAACGAGCCTCCCGTTGTTATCAATAAATTGATAGTTTTCTTCAACCTTTTCGAAACCACTGCTGCGCTCTATTTCTCCAGTAGTAAAAATGCCGGGTCCTATCTTCACGGGATCCCTTGATAATATCGGGTATCCTCCAAGTTTCCTTAGGTCAGAATAATCGCTGAAGGAGATTATTCCTACGGGTCGAATGAAGGGTTCTGCTATGAACACAGACTTGAGTGACTGCGGATGCATAACTATGGGTATTTGCTTTCCACCCATATTCTCTAATATCTTTACTAGTCCACCTGTATGGTCCCAATGCCCATGCGTTATAATAATAGCATCTATGCTCTTAGGCTCTACTCCTAAGGCAGTCATATTGAATAGTAATGCATCGCCGTTCCAGCCGGTGTCTACAAGGATCTTTTTTAGTTGTCCTTTATACAAAGCTTCTACCAAATAAGATGCGCCATGTTGTCCAAAAAGCTTACCGCGAAAGCCGACTAGATTGTCGGCTAGAACTGTTATCTTTACCTTATCAACGAATTCTTCTACCATGGAAACTTATCACCATTTTAATTAAGTAATCGGTTATTAGGCCTCCCACCTATAAGGGCAAACTTCCAGATTTATTATGTAGATTTGGGATAGTATAGTTCTCCTTATGGTATCTATTGAACTGTCGCTATCCTTATATTACTTTGACTCTCTTTACAGGGGTTTAATGTCTCTTAATGTTTTTATATGTAGCCTGATCTTAAAAGCCTTTTCTGATTTTTAGCGGATTATGAGAAGAACGAAATGTACTAATTGCTGATTTTCAACAAAATTTTCTCCTCTGAAATTTCTTCTAGTGAGAGCCCTGCGGGTTCTTTCAATTTCAATGAAAGCGCCGCACCTGCAATTGAAATCCCGGCGAGGATGATCAAAACTTCTTTGATTCCTATCGTATCAAGAGCCATTGGCATAAGATACGTACTTACCGCAGCGCCCAGCTTTCCCATAGCAGAAGCTATTCCGTGCGCCGTTGACCTGAATTTTACTGGGAAAAGCTCTGCTGGAAGAACGAATGTTGTTTCGTTTGGTCCGAAGTTTATAAAGAAAAATGAAAGGCTATATAGGAAAAAGGCTAATTCTCTTGGAACAGTGAATCCTATAACTTTGCCTCCTTGGGAAACCATCGATAGAGAAACTACCAAATATATAGCGGCCATCGCGATGAATCCCTGAATTTGTATCCTTTTTCTCCCAAGTATATCCATAGTGAAGGCAGCAATGAAATAACCGAATGCACCTACGAAGTAAGGAAGCCCTGCAGATAAAATCCTGGCATGAAGAGATGTGTCTGCGATCATGCTTGAAACTATAAACCCCGAGTATATTCCAGTACCATAAAAGGCTATGTCCATAAGGAACCATGCTAGCGAGGTTATAAGGAGCGACTCCCAGAATTTTCTTAAAAAATCTTTGAAGTCCATATGCTTTTCTTCTATGTGCAAGAGACTCGAGAACTTTTTCTCTGCACCATCTTCATCGCCTAGGACCGTTCTCGTTGCCTTTAGAGCTTCGTCTTTCTTTTTTGCAATAAGCAGTGAGTATCTTGGGGTCTCAGGAATTTTTCTTCTAAAAAAGACGACAAAAAGAGGAGGCAATGCCCCAATGCCTAACAATATCCTCCATGAGGTCTCTGGACTTAGGAACGAAGTTAAGGCGTAGGCTGACATTACGGCAGTAATAGCTCCAAAACCCTGCATAGAAAAAACTAATCCTATGAGCTTTCCCCTGTCTTTGGCATTAGAATATTCACTCATTATCGTAGCACTTACAGGGTAGTCCCCGCCTATCCCAACCCCTAATAGTATCCTTGAAAAAAGAAGAGATTCAAAGTTCCAAGAGATCGAACTAAGAAAGGCTCCTATGATAAGTATTGCTAGTTCTGTACCATATATCTTCTTTCGACCGTATATGTCGGCTATCCTTCCAAAGATAAGTTGACCTGCTATTGCTGAAACTAGAGATGATGCGCCAATAGCGCGCATTTGACTCTGAGTAAGGTGGAAAGAAGTTGGCTCGCTTCCAGAAAGGATCAAGAGTACCACGCCTATGACGAACAGGTCATAGGCATCTGTGAAGAACCCTAAGCCTGAAACGATCATCACTTTAATATGACCTATAGTTAGCTTGGCCTTATCTAGTTCCTCGAAAGGGTTCCCCACGAGTAACCACGAAATACGTTATTGTAGTCAGATTTATATACTTTTCTAAAAAAATTTTTAATTTATATATAAGATAAAATTTTATCAATATAATATATAGCCTTATACTGATTTTCAATACATTTAACATTATTATGGGTACTAGGAAAACAATGGTCATTCTAAAATCGATTATGCGTCGTAGATTAATTACCTAAGTAGTTTACGAATGTATCCGCTTTGACAGAAAGAAAAGTTTTTAATATAAATAGATAAAAAAATTTTAATAATACAATACCATACTATAATTTTGGTGAACAAATTCTATGTCGTCTAAAGGCAGCGATGGGATTGGAAAAGCGCTGGGTAAACTCATAGTTTACATCGTTGTCGTCGCAATAATTTTAGCCTTAGTAAATTATCTATTCAATGTAATCATACCGGAGATAGCGCAGGCGAATCCTAATATTAAAAACATAGAAGTGATGAAGAATTATTATCCATATATCAATGCAATTCTAGTGCTGTTGCTCGGTTGGTTGATAATAAATTCCGTTGCCAGCGCATTCTATGCTATGCTTAAGCCCAAGTATGGCATATCTGCAGCTGGAGCCGTTAGGAGCCTTGTGAGGATCTTAGGAATTGCTGCGCTTATAGCAGGAGTAGGTGGCAGCGCTGCCGGTGGCGCTTCAGGCGTGGCATTAGGAGGCTTCATTGGAATGATAGTCGGATACGCTACGCAGCAGGTTTTAGGGCAGGCTGTCGCTGGCATATTCGTGCTGCTTGCGAGGCCATTTAAAATAGGAGACAACATAGATGCAGCTGGAGAAACGGGTGTGGAAGTGATAGACATAGGGAGTCTCTTCACTGTAGCTAGGAGAAAAGACGGAAATACCGTACTTATACCGAACAACACGATGATAGGGCAAAAAATAATAGTATATGCTAAGAATGAAAATAAGGCTTAATTTTTCTCCAAAAAATGGTTTTTTAAAGCAAAATGGTTTTTTCCTAAAGCCTATTCTGTCATGATTAGACTGGCATATTTGCATGCTTCTTCGGAGGAGTCCTTATTCTGATTTCTCTCTTCGTTGATATAATTTCTAGCGCTTTGAACAACTTATTCCTCGTCTCCCTTGGAAGTATGACATCATCTATGTAACCTCTAGCAGCTGCCATATAGGGGGTTGCTAACTTCTCCTTATATTCTTCCGTTACCTTCTCCACGAATTTTTTCCTTTCCTCGGGGTCTGTGATGGCCGAGATCTCCTTTCTATATAATATTTCTACGGCTCCTGCGGGTCCCATAACTGCTATTTCAGCTGTAGGCCATGAAACAACGTAGTCCGCGCCTAGGTGCCTGCTACTCATAGCGATATAAGCACCACCATAGGCCTTTCTCAGGATTACAGTAAGCTTTGGAACTGTAGCCTCACTGTAAGCGAAGAGTATCTTAGCGCCGTGCCTTATGATGCCTCCATGCTCTTGGGCAGTACCTGGCATAAATCCGGGAACATCTACAAAGGTAATTATCGGGATATTGAACGAGTCTAGGAACCTTACGAATCTCGCTATCTTGTCACTTGAATCTATGTCCAGCGACCCAGCCATGTAGTTAGGCTGATTCGCGATTATCCCTACAACTCTTCCTCCGAGCCTTGCGAACCCCACAACAGCATTCTGAGCCCAATGCGGAAATATCTCGAAGAAGCTGCCCGCATCGGCTACCCTGGTTATGACTTCCTTAACATCATATGGCTTGTCGGGGTCGTCGGGTAAAATGGAATCGAGTTCAGGATCTGCTCTTTCGACTGGGTCATCCGTCTTAACATAGGGAGGCTCTTCGGTGTTATTGCTAGGAATGTAGCTCAAAAGCCTTCTTATTAGATCGAGCGTTTCCTTATCATCTTTCCCAACTAAGCTCGCAATCCCACTCTTTGTGCTGTGTACTTCTGCGCCTCCGAGAGAGAGCTCGTCTACCTCTTCTCCTAATGCTGCCTTAACAACCCTAGGACCGGTAATGAACATATAGCTGGTTCTCTGAGTCATTAGAATGAAGTCCATTAGCGCTGGACTATATACGGCGCCTCCTGCGCATGGTCCCATTATAGCAGCGATCTGAGGTATGACTCCGCTGGACATTACGTTCATATAAAATATGTCTCCATATCCCTTTAGACTATCCACTCCCTCCTGTATCCTAGCCCCTCCGCTGTCGTTTAGGAATATCATTGGAGCACCAACGCTTAGAGCAGTCCTCATCGTCTTAACGATCTTTTCTGCTTGCTTCTCTCCCAAGCTGCCCCCCAAGAAAGTGAAGTCCTGGGCAGCTATGAAGATCGGCCTTCCCCCTACTTTTCCAAAACCTGCCACGACGCCGTCTCCTAAACCGATCCTCTTCTCCATACCGAAGCCTGTTGCCCTATGAGTAACGAACATGTCTATCTCAGTGAAGCTCCCAGGATCCATTAGGTATTCTATTCTTTCCCTCGCGGTCATCTTGCCTTCCTTGTGCTGCTTATCTATTGCTTCCTTTCCTCCTCCAAGCATAGCCTCCTCTCTTTTAGATAAAAGGAGCTTGTACAGATCCTCTTTTCCCATTGTGTTCACCAATTTTGATAATTTTTATAATAAAAAAAGCTTATTAATTTTCCTAATATTTTAAGCAACGGTGGATTTTTCAAAAAACTACATGAGAGCAGAGAGATATAGCGCAGCAACGATAGCTGTGGTTATAACGCCAGCTACGTTGGGGCCCATCAGCTCCATTATCATGTAATTATCGGGATTCAGCTTGAATGCCAACTCTTGTGCGAGCTTGGCAGTAGTTGGTACACAGGAAACTCCTGCCACTCCCAGCAATGGGTTCAGCTTCCCCTTGCTTATATAGCTTAATATTATCCCTCCAATCATCCCGCCAAGACTGGAGAGGAAGAGCGCTGTTATGCCTAACAACAGTATCTTTCCTACGACTGGATCCATTATGACTCCGCTGGTGGTAGAGACTCCCAGAACAAGAGCAAGGAAGAAGGTCGATACGCTTAGTATAACTTCATCAAGCAATTTTACATATCTTTCGTTTCCTACTTCCCTTATCAAAACGCCAATAAAGAATGACAGGAGCAATGGCGAAGCTGAAGGAAATATAGCGCTGAGCAAAACAGGCACCACAATTGCGAACGCTATTTTTTCTGCCCTCCCGACAGTCACGCTTGAAGGCGGCATTATCTTCGAAGCCATCGATTTTGGAACAACTACTTCGGCTAGCCTTTCATGATATAAGTATAACAGGCTCAGATATAGATATCCTACTACTGTTATTGGGATGAAGAGTTCAGGTGCTAATATGGTCGATGAGAAAAGCACTATCGGACCGTCTGCGCCTCCTATCAGCGCTACTGAGGCAGCCTGTTTCGGATTCAAGCCAAGATATGTTCCAAGTGGAAAAGTAAATACTGTCCCAAGCTCGGCGAAGGCTGCTAGTATCATGCTGACATACGGCCTAGCTAATAAAAAGGATATGTCGGTCAACACGCCTATTCCCATGAAGACCAAGGCAGCTATAAGACCTGTCATAAATGTGAAGTTGTATATGGGCTGGAGCCAGAAATACTGAATCCAGTCGTATCCGGTCAAGTTCCAAGAAACGTGGGGGTTTATCAGCGTGACCCCGCCTACTTTTACGGCGAGGTATGCCGCGTTGGCAGCCGCCATGCCTAGACCGAATGGTATCATTATGAGAGGTTCCAGTATTTCCTTTATACCTCCATATATAACTAAGATGCCGCCGACTATTAGAAATAGCCTGAGCAGCAATTCATTTGTTGGCAACGATAGAAGGGGTACTGCTTGCGAGAAGTCTATGGCTACCATTTTACTTCTTCCCTCTATTCATGATTCTTTTTAGAAAAATTCGCAAGGTGTCTATCATGAAGGCGATCGTCACTGATATGATGAAAAGCGCCGCATATATTAGTAGAGCGACAATCCAAAGGTTCATAGGTATCCCTTCCATTATTCTATTAATAAAAGCGGTGAATCTTTTGGTACAAACTGACCTGGTTTAACATAGATCGCTTTGACAGTCCCGGATTTGTTGGCCCTCATCTCTATATCCATTTTCATTGACTCAACTATTATTACTACTTGTCCCGCCTGGACCTGCTGACCTTCAGCGACTTTTATTTCTTTGACTTTGCCTGGGACTTTTGCTGTGACAGCTCCACCTATCTGTGGGGCTGGCAAAGGCTTCTGCTCGGGCTTTACTACAGGAGCCGCGGGGGCTAATGGCGTAACTGTCTGTGTCGTTGTCGCTTCAGGAGCAGAATACTGTTTCTGCTCCGGCTGAACCACAGGGGTTACTTGAGGTGTAACAGACTCAAGGCTAACGCTTACCTTTGTTCCTTCCACTTCAACCTCGAGAATGTTCCCTTTATCTTCTACGATTTTTACGATGTAATCCTTCCCATTGACCCTAACCTTGTACTGGCTCAAGTAACTCACCTCATATAGGATTAAGGTTTAATCTTTTCTCTGAAATGTGGATCCTCCCTGAAATAGGGGTTCATCCTCTCGCTTATTAACCACGCGTTAACGTTATGGTAACTTTCAACCCTTGCCTGCAGCGTCGGCGGAGTTGATTTCTTACTTTTGAGATGCATGTGAACAGCGGCCACTGCAGCAGCTAAGGTCTCGGTCGTGATTGAAGGTAGTGCTACTAATTGCACTGGAGGAGCCGATGGCGCAGGTGTTTGCACTGGCGGTTGCGGTACCGATGGAGCAACGCCTTCTCTACGTAGTCCGATCGCTAACCTCACTACTACGAAGATCGCTCCAATGATCAAAAAAACGATTATGTAGCTTACCAAGTTCGATGTAGAGACTGCTCCGTCTGCCGCTAGCGAAATCGCTATGGGATACAGAAATGCCAAATATTCCACCAGGTTATCTAAATGATAAAAAACGAGATAATATATTTTATTTTGTCGATAACATAATTAAAAAACTAAATAAGAATCTTGGACTTTTAGTGCAAGGCCTTCGACCCTGACTTCCTTTTCCTTTCTTAACCGCTGAAGACGAGGTTTTATGATTTATGTTTTTGCTGACCTCCTCTCCGCCTTAAAGGGCATAGGTTCTCCTCATCTGTTCGGATTTACATCTGTCATCTGAGGGGCAGTCGGGGTGGTCAGAGATCCCCCCCATCTTTTTATGTGCCTTCTTCTCAATGTTTAGTATCGCTGTAGTGTCTCTATCAGCCTCGAAACCGCATTTAATACATTTCAGCTTCCTGTAGCTGTTCTCAACAAGCTTATTAGCTCTTGATACGAAGCGGGCTCGGGGCTAACCCTCATCTTTATGGTTAGGGTTAGCAGACCCTCATGACCCGAAGACATATCTACTCAACCCTGTACTTAGCTATATTGACCTTTCTAAAGCAATTAGGGCACGTAGCATAGTACTGCTTCTTGCCCTTGTAGTCCCAGACATACCCGCACTTGGGGCATCTAAGCTTTACCAAACTAGTCACCAACTAACTAATAAAGAAAAACGCTTTATAAGCTTTTTTCATCCCCGCCTTAAAAAGCGAGGCTTTCTGCTGTAATGAACCTGTCTTTATGTATACATAAATATATACATAAATAATTTCATAAAGAAGATTGCTTTTCTTCGGAGAATGGTAGAAGCAAGCTCTCTTCTTTGAATAGCTTGAATGCCACTATATATAAGGCCACTGATTCGACAAGCAATAAAAAGAGATGTAGAACGAAGAGGTAATATGAGCCCTGAACGTAATTAATCAGTACCATGATGCCATTTGTATATGGAACTAATAGAAGCGGATAATAAATATAGGGAGGAAGCCTGCTGATGTCAGCGAATAGTGCAAGGAAGAAGATCACCATAGCTAGACCAGTTACGCTTGCTGCGGTAGTATTTGCTCCTCTTGAGCTCCTAGCGCTTATTATGAGAGGTGAAACAATAGCACAGGTGGCAAAGGCTGTCAAGGCCACATCGAAGCTGTGGACTGCTATTAACCCCGGGCTTAGGAAAACGGTGCCGCTTCCATATGCTGCAGATATCAAATAGAAATAAATAATGACCCCTAGAACGTCTGCTGCTCCGGCAATTATGCCAATTGCGCTACTCGCTATAATTTTTCCACCAAGCAAGGACTTCTTACTTATTGGTAAAGATAATAAAGACTCGATTGTCTTCCTTTCCTTTTCTCCCATTATGCTGTCAACCATATAGGTGAGCGCTGGGGTAGTTACAAAAAAGAGAGCGAATGCCAGCATCCTTGCTGTATAGCTGAGCTCTTCCGCGTTTGGAGGGGCAGGCGCGCCTCCGGAAACGTAGAAACTCTGCACCACCTCTACAGGATTTAGGATCGCCTCTACGGGTGCAGATATATTAGCATAATGAAGCAGGAGCTCTGTTCTCTGTGTCGATAGGAAGTAAGAGAGATAATTTACGGCGTTGTAAAAGACCGACTGCGCTGCGTCTGCTCTAGCACTGTCTGCTCTCTTGTAACCTTCAAGGTATGCCACCCTTTCCAGGCTACTGTAATTTTCCCCGAAGCCGGGTGGTATGTAAATCACATAGTCCAAGCCAAAGCTCTTCAGAGCAATAGAAAGAGAGCCTTCAATCGATATACTCGCCTTCTGGCCGCTAGACTGCGCAGCAAGGGATATATATTGGGAGAGTGTGCTCAAGACTGTTTTAGAGAGGTTGCTGTTATCACCGTCGACGATAGCAAACGAAAGGGGTTGTGTCTTATACACAGCTAGCGTTACCAATCCGAGCATGGGAAGTGAGAGAAGAGGAAGCACGACGACTGCCGCTAACGTCCTCTTGTCTCTCGATAAGTCCTTCAGCTCTTTCCATAATACTGCATATATTTCCGTGCTACCTCATCTCCTCTTAATTATTTCGACGAATGCCTCTTCTAGGTCACCGGCCCCATATTTTTCAATTATCTCTCTAGGTTTACCTTGCTCTACTATCTTTCCGTGATGCATTAGCACTACCCTATCACAGAGCCTCTCAACTTCAAGCATATTATGGCTGCTGATAACTACAGCTGCACCAGTTCTAATCGAATATTCCTTCACCGTGTTTCTAACTTCCACAGCAGAAAAAACATCCAGCCCGCTAGTAGGTTCATCAAGCAACAGCAAAGGGGCTCCAATCATGAGGGTTCTTGCAAGTGCTACTCTCCTCTTCATCCCCTTGCTCATAACTCCCGCGGGCCTGTGAATATCTTTTCCTAGCCCTGATAGCTTAGCTCCTAACTCAGCCGTTTCTCTTGCCTTCTTATTTATACCGAAGAGCACCATGGCGTAAAAAAGCAAGTTCTCCCAACCGGTGAGCCTATCATATAGCCCAGCATCTTCAGGAAGGTAACCAACCGACCTCTTCGCTTTCTCGCTCCCAGCCGGCTCCCCAAACACTGTTACCCTTCCACTATCCGGCTTCATCAGTCCAGCAGCCATCCTAAGCGACGTGGTCTTCCCTGAGCCATTTGGCCCGAGGAGAGCTACTATCTCACCAACTCTTACCTCCAAAGTTATACCGTTGACTGCTACCCTTCCAGAAAAACTTTTTTTGACCTCTTCGAACTTAAGGGCAGTGGTTGTGCTCAAATGATACACCGGCTTTTATTGCGTTTTTCAATACGAGTTTCTGATGCGTTCAGGTTTTTTGTTTTTGTCCTAATTTCGCTCTATATATATGGATTCTGTGGTTAAAATGATAGATTTAACTTTAAGCAAAAAACAAACAAAAAGCACAAAAGCATTCGAAATCATCATCAAATATATTTTGGATGAGTTATTCAGATTCATGAACGCTTTAGCCCCGCCGACAACACTCCGCATCATTGTCCCGTTTATCTCGGGCCTACGCGGAGCTCTCTCTCGGCGGGGCAATTTTATTATTTTTCCATTGAGATTAAAATTGTTCGTCTCATTAGCTGATTTTTAACTATAATATGAACTACCTTGTTTTTCCCCGATTGACATATTCATTCAGTGAGATCCCCTTCTATTAGGGAACTCGTTTTCTTTTCAAAGTCTAGGTCTCAACGCACGCGCTTCCATTATTTGCTAGGAAAAGCCACAAGATTTTATGCTTGTGTGTTTTCAGCTTTATATATCTCGACCTGATTGGTATCGTTGTGATTAGCTTTAAGGGAATTTTAACGAAGTGATTGCACATTGTTTTCGCTGAGAAGTCTTGACCTCATAGGTTAAATGTTACGATCCTGGTATCCCCCTTTCCATCTTTGGTAAAGAGAATTATCTATCCCCAGGACGTCAAGGATCTTCCCGACTATAAAGTCGACCATGTCGTTAACGCTTTTTGGCTTAGTATAGAATGCTGGCATGGCTGGCAGTATGACAGCTCCCGCTTCGTGAGCCCTCAGCATAGCATAGATTTCAGCGTAACCAAGTGGAGTCTCTCTAGGAACTAAGACCACAGGCCTTCTCATTCTGAGGGCGTTAAGCGCAGCCCTAGAGACCAAGTTCTCGGATATACCGTAAGCAATGTGGGAAAGAGTCTTCATGCTGCATGGGACCACCACGAAGGCATCGTCTACGTTACTTGAGCTTGCTATTGGGGCTTCGATCTGGTCCTCAAAATAAACCTTGATCTTTTCCCCTTTTCCGCGAGTTGTTTCTTCTAAAAATTTTCGTAGGTCGATTCCAACCTCGCTTGATGCGACAGCAATCGCACCCCTTGTATATACAATATTGAGCTCGATTTCATATAATGAGAAGACCTCAATTGTCCTCAACCCATAGACTATCCCGCTTGCTCCCGTAATAGCGATAGTAGCGGATTTCAATTTAGCCACCTTACGTGCCAAGACTAATTATGCATATGATGAAAAGCCTAGCCTTTTAAACGGTATCATATTATCGGCATCCTTCCTTAAAAAAAGAAGAGGTTTCTGCGTCCCGCTACGGCTGGAGTGCAACCATGTATACTAATCGTAGAGATCAATTAAAACGAGGAAAACCTATAAAAACATGCTATCATCCATCCAAAAAAGCCTGAGTTTTCATCACAAGTGAGCTACCCGCCCCAAAGGATAAGGCTTACAGTGTTTAGCTGGTGCTTTTCGCCTTTAGCCTCATTTGCTGGTTTGAGGGGCTCACTGCTCCCCTATTCCGCAGAGCCAATTGCCCTGCGGGCTATGCTTATGCTTGCATTTAGATACCTGTGAGGCAAAAAAGCTTTTTTACACCCTCCTCGCCATCCTCGCCGTTCACCGCAAGGCTTTCAGTTATATAAATAAGTTATTAAGTATGTGACTGGAACTAAGGATTTGGAGAATTAAAAGAAGCCATTCGTAAAAAGCAAGCGGCAAGCCTTCAAAAAAGTTCAAAGGCTCACTCGTGGGCCGTTGTAGATGTTACTGCGCTGGCTCCGCTCGGGGCCACAATCTTTATCGTATAAACTTTTCCAGAAACTATGGAATTGCTTGGTGTGAGAGAGGCACTTACCTGTTGAACTTGCCCTGTAGTCAGAGATACAGAGCCTGTCTGTCCGCTCGCTACCAACGTCCCATTCTGATCATACACATAAACGCTCAAGACCCCGTTCACATTGGATGAGCCCACATTTCTTACATATAGCGTAACACTCCTTTTGCTAAGGTCTGCTGCGTCGATTGAAATAGCTACCCCAACATTCCCAGAGTTGTACTGAGTAGCAGAGGAGGAAAGGCTGTTGACCCATACGTACAGCACAGCTGCGGCTGCTATGGCTATAAGTATCAGCAAAAGCGTTGCCACAATAGGGGAAACGCCCCTCTTTTTAAGCATCCTTCCAACTCCCAAAATTACCACCTATTTACGATCAAACATTAACATGACATTACAAAATAAATCTGATCCTAAAATATTACTGAGATAATAGCGGAAAAAATAATACTCTTGAGCGAGAAAAACTAACTGTATTGTTTTTGATATGGATTAATTGGAAGATAGCAAGCAATCTTTCTTTTAGAATAGGCAGTATAACCCTCGAAATTTCCAAGCCTCTTTTTTAATATGAATTGCTCCGTCTGACTTCCTCCCCGCCTTGAAAGGCGAGGCTTTCGGTTGCAAGCTAAACCAAAGGAAAAAAATAAAAGGCTACTCCTGTAATAGCAATTGTATTATATAGCGAAACCCGTATTGTTTAGCAATAGCTTAGCGTATTCGTCGGCTGCTCGGCCTAGAAACTTCTGGCTTGAGCAGCTCGTTTGATTAAAAGAAGATAATGAGCGTGTCATATTATGAACTCAAACTTCGCTAAGAAAGCCAGCTCAATAGCTAGATTGAGGAATTCGATAATATCTCTTGTCCCACAGGAAGCTATGATGACGTCGATTGAGTTCGAAGGACCTGAGATAGCCATATATGTGAAGAATCCAGGCATTTTGCTCGAACAGATGGGGATCATAAGAGAGATCGCGAGGACCATAAGGAAGAGAGTGGTCATTAGGACGGACCCAGAAATAAGGAAGCCGAAAGAGGAAGCGAAAAAGATCATCCTCGAGCTCGTACCAAAGGAAGCTGAAATAAAGGCTGTAGAGTTCGACGATATACTTGGAGATGTGGTGATCAAAGCAGAAAAGCCTGGTCTAGTGATAGGAAAGGGGGGTAACATAAGAAGGGACATAATAATAAGAACGGGATGGAGACCGGTAATAATAAGGGCCCCGCCTACATCTTCTAAAATCTTAGACGGCATTCTCTCGCAGCTCATTGGAGAGAGCGGCTACAGAAGATCATTTCTCAGGAACATAGGGGAAAGGATACACAGAGACGCTTTATTCAAGACTAGAGGAGTAAGGATAACTGCTCTCGGTGGATTCCAAGAAGTCGGCAGGTCCGCGATTCTCATCGAAACGGAGGAGAGCAAGATCCTACTTGATGCAGGAGCGGGGCCGGGGGCATCGAGCTTTCCGGAAATGGCGCCTAGGTTTGACTTGGAGCAGCTGAAGATCGAGGAGCTCGACGCCGTTGTTATATCTCACGCCCATTTAGACCACGTTGGCATGTTGCCGCTTCTTTTCAAATATGGATATAATGGCCCGGTTTATGCGACGAAGGCGACACGAGACATAATGGTCCTCACTCAATTAGATTATTTAGATATAATGACTAGGGAGGGGAGGATTCCTCCCTATACGCAGAGGGAAATAAAGAAGATGATACTTCATACGATAACGATAGATTACGGCGACGTGACAGATATAGCTCCCGATGTCAGGCTAACTCTATACGATGCGGGGCACATCCTAGGTTCTGCCATGGTGCACCTGCACATTGGGAATGGAATGCATAACATAGTTTACACGGGCGACTTCAAATATGCTTACACGAGGCTCCTTAACAAGGCCGTAGACAAATTCCCTAGGGTAGAAACTTTGATAATGGAGAGCACGTATGGCGAAACGAAGCTCCCATCTAGGTCGGAGGCTGAGGCAAACCTGCTTTCTATTATAAAAAAGACTGCAGAAAGAGGAGGAAAAACGCTTATACCAATAATGTCCGTAGGGAGGGGACAGGAGATAATGCTCATAATTTCTGAGGCACTGAAGACAGGGAGCCTGCCTCCAATGCCGGTATACATAGAAGGGATGGTTACCGAAGTAACAGCGATACATACTCATTATCCCGAGCTCATGTCCTCTCCGGTTGAAAAAGCGATACATTCAGGGGAAAATCCGTTCTACAATGAGAACTTTGTGGTTGTTTCAGATAGAAACAAGAGGAGCGAGATAGCCGATGGTGGGCCTTCGGTCATACTTGCAACTAGCGGGATGTTGAACGGGGGGCCCAGTGTAGAATATTTGAAACTATTGGCAGAAGATCAAAGGAACTCGTTGGTTTTCGTGAGCTTCCAAGTGGAGGGGACGCTAGGCAGGAAGATAAAAGACGGCCAAAGAGAGTTAACGCTCATGAACAGCGACGGTAAGCTTGTCCCCGTAAAGATAAATATGGAAATTCATTCCGTCGAAGGCTTCAGCGGTCATAGCGATAAGAATGAGCTATTGCATTTCCTTGAAAACATAGATCCGAAACCGAGAAATATAGTGCTAAACCACGGGGAGCCGTCGGCGATCGCTCAGCTAGCGTCCGCTATAGAGAAGAGAAGGCACACTCTGAAGTGGCTCGGTGGAGCTAGGCTGTACACTCCTTCTAACACGGATTCCCTCCTTTTGTTATAATTCTTTCCAGAGCTTATCCCCAACCCAATGCAGGTTCTCTGCGACTTTACCCCTTTTCATTCCTTTTATCTCATCGGAGGAGAAGATGGCTCGCATGACTGCTATGGGAATCCCTCTCTCTTCTTCAGCAACAACTATGACTGTGCCCGCGGGAAATGTTCCCTCTATCCTCACTATGCCGGGAGCCATTAAGTCGGCCCCTCCCGAGATCGGCTTAACTGCACCCTTGTTGACGATGATTCTCGGTATCCCCAGCTCTTCCCCTCTGTGCTTTATGAGCCACTTAAGCAATGGTATTATGTTTCCTCCGACCTCACATATAGAGGGTGTTCCTTCGAAAAGGTAGCATCTTTTCTCTTCGTCTTCCATAAGCTCAACTATCTCAGGTATGCTAGTTATCCCCAATTTTTCCTTGAGAGTCTGAGCTACCTGTTCTTTGTCTTTCTTCGAAAGATGATGCCTTTTCAAGGAGTTCTCCTCCTTTATAATAAGTTGCTATAAATGTTTATTAATTCGTGAAGTGCGATTAAAATCCTTGAGCTACTTCAAAGAAATATTGGTGAGCGTAATGAGCGACACTGCACATAAGATACTTTCAAGCTCTGTAGGGCAGGTAGTGCTAGTAAAGCTAAAGGGCAATAAGGAAGTTAGGGGGAAACTGAAAAGCTACGACCACCATCTTAACATAGTGCTTGAGGAAGCGGAGGAGCTATATCCAGATGGTCAGCCGAGGAAGCTAGGAACGGTGATAATAAGGGGAGATAATGTGATAATAGTATCTCCCGCATCGAGCTTCTGAGAGGTTAATGAACGATGGTTAAGGGAACAACTTCTATGGGGAAGCACTCAAGAAGCTATACACACATAAGATGCAGAAGATGCGGTAGAAATAGCTATAACGTCGCCAAGGGATATTGTGCTGCCTGTGGCTTCGGAAAATCGAAGAGAATCAGGAGCTATTCCTGGGCGAACAAAAAGTTCAATAGAGTTAGGGTCGTCTGAGGGGGGCATATTTAAGAACTACTTCTTCGCCACATTCACAGATTTTCCATTCGACTAGTTTAAGCTTTATACCGGGGAATGGAAAGCTCCCACCCGAAACTGGGGTGTATTTGCTCTCCCCGAGTAATATCGGGGAAATTGTTATATAGTACTCGTCAACCAGGTTATTTCTGAAGAAATAGTAATTGGTTCTCCCACCTCCGAGGACCAAGATCTTTTCCGCCCCGTTTTTCTCTAGGGAAGCCAATATTTCCTCCACAGCTATCCTTCCACCTTCTTCGCTCTCTTTTAGGGGAACGACCTCCGCTCCTACTTTTTTTAAGGATTCAACCCTGTCAGCTTTTTCCGAATATGACTTCTCAGAAGTGAAAACGATGACTGAGCCCTTTCTCGAAGTATATATCTTTTTACTAGGATCCGTGCGTAAGCTCGGATCTATAACCGCCCTAATGGGCCTTCCAAAAGATCCTGGGGGCATGAAAGATATGTCGGTGTTCATAACGGTCTCGGCGCCCACAATTATAGCATCAGACCATGACATGTGTGAATAAATTCTCTGTCTTTCGTATGGGCAAAGCGGAAACCACTCCCCGTCTTCATCGGCTGTCTTCCCGTCCGCGGTCATTGCCATCGAGACTCGAACATGCATAAGGGTTTCCTCCTCACAATTTATTATCATTTAAAGGAAAAATAAAATGGTGGTGCGGTTAAATGGTAGATTTTTGGGTAGCTGATTTGGGAAAAAAGGAAGAAGGGAAACTACAGATAGAGTGGGCCGAAAGGAATATGCCCGTTTTAATGAAGCTAAGGAAGAAATATTTGGGGAATCAGCCGCTCCGCGGTATGAGGGTTGCCGCCTGCCTCCATGTGACGAAGGAAACAGCGGTCCTGGTTAAAACACTGATAGCTTGGGGGGCGGAGGTTTTCCTGGCTGCGAGCAATCCTCTTTCAACACAAGACGAGGTCGCAGCTGCTCTGGTAGACGAGGGGGCTAATGTATTTGCGAAGAGAGGAGAAAGTGCTGATGAGTACTTATGGGCAATAAGAACTATTGTGGAAAAGACGCCTGATATAGTTATAGACGATGGGGGCGACGTCCATGCTTACTTGCACGAAAAAGATAGGGAGAGGGCAGAACATGTCAAAGGGGGGACGGAGGAAACAACTACCGGTGTGATTAGGTTGAAAGCTCTTGAGAAGGAGGGGAGCTTAATTTATCCTGTGTTCGCCGTGAATGATGCATTGACTAAGCATATGTTTGATAACAGGTACGGAACTGGTCAGAGTACTATAGATGGCTTGCTTAGGGCTACCAATATGCTCATCGCTGGAAAAACGGTCGTAGTCGCTGGGTATGGATGGGTAGGCAAAGGGATTGCATCGAGGGCCAAGGGCATGGGAGCTAGGGTTATCATCACGGAAGTTAACCCCGTTAGGGCTCTCGAAGCTGTTATGGATGGATATGAGGTGATGCCTATGGCGAAGGCTGCGGAAATAGGAGATGTATTTGTAACTGCTTCGGGAAACAAGGATGTGATACGGTGGGAGCATATGAAGAAGATGAAGGATGGTTCTGTTCTAGGTAACAGCGGGCATTTCAATGTAGAGGTAAGCGTGAAGGATCTGGAGGAGAACGCTGAAGGATGGAGAGAGATAAGAAAGAACCTGAGGGAGTACAAGCTGAAGGATGGTAGGAGGCTGTACTTGGTCGGAGAGGGGAGGCTATTGAACCTTGTGGCTGCGGAGGGTCATCCTAGCGAGGTAATGGACATGAGCTTCGCCAACCAGGCACTAGCTGCTAAGATAATTGCGGAGTCGACCGGATTAGAAAGGAGAGTATTAAATGTTCCAAAGGAGGTTGACTTAGAAATAGCTACAATGAAGCTAGAATCTATGGGAGTTGAAATAGATAAGCTGACGGAGGAGCAACAGAGGTATTTGGAGTCGTGGAGGCTTGAGTAGTAGTGCATGATTTGGAAAAAGTATACCAGGCTATAAAGAAATATCTGGATGAGAGAGATGCCGCAAGGGAAGAGATGCTTGCAAGAGGGAGGGAAATAATAAGGCTTTCCGGTAGTGCTATATCAAAAATGCTTAGCAGCGACTTAAAAAGTGCGGAAGATGAACTGAAAAAAATGAGGTCGATCGTTGAGAGCTTATCTTTTTCCCTCAAAGATTACCCGGAGCTCTTCAATTCGACTCCATGTTGGAACGCGCTCGCTGAGCACGTTGAGGCTGAATCGCTCTATAAAGTATTAATAGGGGAAGGCGTGCCTAGTCATGAGGAGCTCGGAGTGCCTATAGTCCCCTATGTATTAGGATTAGCGGATTTAATTGGCGAACTTAGGAGAGTTGCCCTGGAGGAAGTGAAAAAAGGCAGGATCGGGAACGCTTGGATGCTTCTTGAAAAAATGGAAGAGATATTCTCTATGCTCTCGCCTTTGGATTATCCTGACGCTCTTCTCCCAGGTCTTAGGCATAAGGTAGATGTAGGTAGGAAGTTGATTGACGACACCAAATATTTCCTGGTTGATATGGAAAGCAGAATGAGGCTGGAGATAGCTCTACGAGAAGCATCAAGACTAGGCCAAGATGAAAATTACAAGATTAAAGATATTTGAACGACCTTTCCCTGATAAACTTTTAGTTTTTTAAAGATAGGAAAAGATTTCTTCTATTGTGGAGAGGATCTCCGGTCTAAACGAAGGATGAAAAATGGTGAAGATATGGTGAGGTCACATATATGGTCACATATATGGCTCTCTTCCCTCCGTCTTTCCCGAAGATAGCTCCTCTAACCTACGCAACTCCTCCTGTATCTTTATACCCTCCTCTATTAATTTATCCGTGGGTATGCTCAATCCGAGGATTCTATTCAGTTCTTCTACCGCGACAGCCGCAGCTGCTGGGTCAGGGGTCTCAGCTGAGGCATATGGGAGAATAGCCATAGTGGGGATCCCAAATAGCTCAGAATACATGAGTTGAAGAGCTAAGGGACCTATTACAAGGAGACCCTTGTCCAACATTGGGGCTTCAGGAAATGCTCCATTGTACAATGAATTCTTAAGCCACCTAAGTCTCTCTTCCGGTCTCTCCTTGAACCTGTGGTCGAGGCCACCAATAAGGTATAGTGGGTAAAGGCCTCTTTTGGCAATTAGTTTGGTAAGCTCATAAACATATTCGTTCCTGACCTTCTCGTCCGGAAGTTCCCTAGTAACGAGGGCAACGAGTTTGTGCTCATGACTTACATATATTTCGTAAGGATAAACCAAACCCTCCTCTTCTCTGTAGACATATTCGGGTTGGTACTTAGTCACAACTATGCCTACCTTTTCCATCCTCAGACTGCTAACGATATGAAGAACGGTAATTATACCAACGGCTCCGAATCCCTTGAAACCTGAGATCACCCTATAGCCCTGCTTTAACGCCTTACTACTTGAAAGGTATATGCTAACTCTCTTAAAGCTCATCTGTGCTCCCTCCTCACGAGAGCTACTTTACCTCTCTTCATGACCTTGGTCTCAACGGCGCTGGCGAGCGCCTTTCCCACGGCTAAGAGGTCCCCGCTCTCGTCTACAATAAATACTTCGTCGCCGGCTCTTATATCTTCAGTTACCCTTGCTACTGCTGGGGCGAGAAGAACTTTTTTTGTATATTTCTCAAAAATGTCCCTTTTAATGTAGATCCTCTTTCTGTCCTCAGGGACGAGGGGGAATAGAAGAATTGCCCCTCTCTGACTCAATGTGAACAAGCCAGTCTTAGGATTATGATAAAGGATAGGGATATTGGACATATGGACTTCTCTGATTATACCGCTGGAGTATCTTGTTACCCTGAGTTCTAAAGATCTTCTCAGAACTTCCTCGGCCGCTTCCCTACCAAACTGATAGTAAAGGACGCCGTATATCTGAGCGATCTCTTGTATATCAGGAGAGCTCGATGTATTCAAGCGAGCCACCTCTAGGTACATCCTATGCTAAACTTTTCGCCCAAAACAGTGTTTTTCTTTATTCTTAAATCGGTCCTTCATTCATCATCATGCGCGAGTCTGGAAATCTCTGTATTTAAATATATATTTAACCTTCTAGGTTCACCTTCATATCTCCTTAGGACTGTTTATGTACCCCTACCCCATACCTTAATGCCAGGGGCACATGATTTCATGAGTTTTTTGAATGATTAGAATGTTATAAGGTGGTGATCCGACGTTTCATTTTAAGTGAAAATGTGAGGATTTTCCTGTAAGTTTCTACAAATGCGTCTGTGATAGACTTGCCAGGATGAGACTATCTACAATTTCGATTAAAAAACTACGAGATGTTTCTTTAGGCAGGAGGGAAAAGCGTAATATTAGGCGTTGTCTTACGATTGACGGGGTAATGGTGATGGGCGATCCTTTTGTGTACGAGGACATCTTCTTAAAATTAATCGACAGGGGATTGAAAAACGGGGCAAGCTATGTTGAAGTGCGCTTACAGACTGATGAAGGTAGTTCTATAACGATGAGAAATGGCAAAGTGTTGGGCTTTTCTACGTTTGGGGGCGGAGGAGTCGGAATAAGGGTGCTGGTAGAAGGCGGAATGGGATTCGCTTCGACAAATAAAATGGATGGAGAATCGCTTGATAAGGCTTTGGCCTCGGCTGTTTCAGCGGCTAGATCAGCTTCACGTCTGAAGAAAAGGAAGATCGGGCTGAGCGATGAGAGGCTTGGGAGGGCTTCATATGAAGCTTATCAGAAAAAAAGGTTAGAAGATCTGAGCTTCGAATTTTTGACAGAAGAGGGCAAGAGAGTTGAAAGCGAAGTTAGGGATTCAGTAAAGAGAACGAAGCTCTCTGTTTTCTCAATCTCTTTTTCTGCACACATACAGGAAAAGCTCATACTGACAAGCGATGGCGCTCATATATCCTCGAAGGTGCCGAGGTTATATGCATCGCTCAACTTCGTCTTAGAAGATGGTGGAAAAACTATGCAAAGATGGAGGGAATATAGTGGAAGCGGTGGAGCCGAGCTGCTGGAGGAGTGGAAAATAGAAAGCGAGGTTTCTGAAGAAGCTAAGAGGCTGGAGACCGTAATGTTATTCGGAGTCTCCCCTCCTAAGGAAAAACTCGATGTCGTGCTAGGGCAAGAGATAGTTGGACTGGCTATGCATGAGTCCTCAGGGCACCCAATGGAGGCGGACAGGATACTCGGAAGGGAGGCTGCGCAAGCGGGTGAGTCGTTCGTAAAGCCAGAGAGTTTCGGCACAAAGATAGGTAGTCCCTTGGCAACGGTGATCGAAGACCCAACCATACCAGGCAGTTCAGGGTTTTATTTGTTCGACGATGAAGGCGTCCCAGCTAAACCAAGGTACCTATACAAGGAAGGATATATAAATGAGCCCCTTTTGAACCGAGAAACAGCATTCATGTTGGCGAGGAAGAGCAACGGCTCAGCAAGGGCTATGAGTTATGCTGCAGAGCCTTTGGTTAGGATGAGCAACACTTACCTAGAGCCAGGTGACAAGAGCTTTGAAGAGCTCATAGAGGACATCTCTTTCGGTATTTATATGAGGAGCTATATGGAGTGGAACATAGACGACATAAGGTGGAACCAGAGGTACGTTGGTTTAGAGTCCTACATAATTAAGAACGGGGAGATAGGGGATCCGGTGAGAAATCCGGTCATGGAAGTAACGACGGGAGAGTTCTACGGCAAACTTTTTGCAAAGGATAAGAACTTGAAGTTCTTTCCGGGAACGTGCGGAAAGGGGGAGCCTCACCAAGGGGTCCCAGTCTGGTTCGGCGGCCCAAACGTGAGGCTAATTGGAATAGGAATTAAGGGCCTAGGTGATTGATATGCTTGCTCTAGAAATAGCTTCTCAAATTCTAAATTCGATCAAGAGATCGTGGAGCGATGCAGCCGTCGCAGTGATAGAGAGAGAAAGGAGCCTCGTGAAAGTGTGGGATGGGGAGCCAGCTGTCATACAAAGGTGGAGCACGGTAGATTCATATTTGCGCTTGGGCTTAGAGGGAAGGCTGTTCATTATTGAGTTGGCAACATCTGACCCGAGAAAGATAGCGGAAGAGGCTGGCAGATTGGAGAGAATCGCCAAAAAAATCGAGCCTTCTGATCTGTATTCGCCTTTGCCCTCGCCGGATGTTCCTAGCATGCACCAGAGCTGCGCTGATCGAAGAATCGCGGAATATTTGCAGAACCCTGTAAGGCTATTAGAGGAGCCCATCAGCGAAGCCATGAGCGCGGGAGGGGAAAGAGTTTCGGGAACTCTAACTCTCGAGGTCACCAACAGAGCCCTAGCAACCACGACTGGATTCGAGGGTACCGAGGATAGGAGTTCCTTAGGGCTACATTTGAGGGCTTTCAAAGATAGTAGCAGCGGTCATTGGAGCTTCGGGTCAAGCAATATAGATGAAGGCGCCCTGAAAGAGGTTGGAAGGAAGGCCGGGGAAATCGCGGATCTCTCTAAGAAGATTGCCGATTTCTCTCCAGGGAAGTACGATGTTGTCCTCTCCCCTATGGTAATGGGGAATCTAGCTAACGTTTTGGCTATGATGTCTTCCGCGCTGGCCTCGATGATAGGATATTCGTTTCTGGCAAAATACAAGCCTGGAGACGAAGTAGCATCTGAAGCGTTTTCCTTCTATGACAGGCCGAGGGATCCGTCTCTGCCGGGATCTGCTTCATTTGATGATGAGGGGGTCGAGACGTGGGACAAGGCTGTCATCGAACGGGGCAAACTCATCACCTTACTGCACAACACGGCGACCGCATCGAAGTTCGGGTCCAAAAGCACCGGTAACGCCGGCTGGATGATACCTAGAGCATGGAACCTTGAAATCAGCCAAGGGGATCTTAAGGAAGAGGAGCTGGCTGAAGAGCTGAAGAATGGGATCATGGTGATGAATAACTGGTACACTAGATTGCAGAACTATGTGGAAGGGCAATTTTCAACCGTTTCCCGGGACGCGGCGTTGCTCGTGAGGAACGGGGAAATTATCGGAAATGTGGGAAGAGTAAGGGTCGCGTCTTCTTTCCCTAGGCTCTTATCGAGCATCGAACAAATGACTAGAGAGAGGAACAACGTCTGGTGGTGGGAGGTAGAGATCCCAACGAGGGCACCCTTCTCTTTAATAAGGGGAGTAGAAATAACAAGACCAGAGGTGTGACCATGAAAGTAGCAGCGCCGGTTGCAAAAAGGGGGAAAGAGCTGCTTCTATTTCCTCACTTCGGCAGGGCTCCCTACTTCGCCTTCGCGGAAGTAGAGGAAGGCAAAGTTATCTCCGTTGAGGTTGTGGAGAATTCATATAAGGAGCACGAGCATGGTAGGGGTAGCGGAGTCCTTGGGTTGATCCTGTCAAGGAAACCTGAATGCCTCGTTGCATTGGGTATGGGAGAAAGAGCGTTCGAGCAATTAGCCGAAGAGGGTGTCAAGGTATATTTCTACCCGAGCAAGGAAGGAGAGATGCCTCCGCTTGAGCAGGCCATAGAGGCCGTAGTCAGCGGTAAGCTGAAAGAGGCAACAGAAGCCGTGGAAGCTGAAGAGGAACACCGAGGTCATCATAACAGGAACGAGGAATAATAGAGGACCGTTGCTATGGTCTTCGCATCCTCTATCTCGTTTCTTCTTACCATCTCAAGCACCTCTTCTAGTGGTATCCATAGGTTCTCTATTAACTCGCCCTGCTCTCTGCTCGGCTTACCTTCGCGGAGGCCCTCCGCTAAAAATATATGCAGGATCTCATCGGATATACCGGGAGATGAATAGAAGCTCATGACTTTCGTCAGCCTTTCCGCCTCATACCCGGTCTCCTCTTTCAATTCGCGTTGCGCCGCCTTTTCAGGATCCTCCTTTTCCTCGAGAGTTCCCGCGGGGAGCTCCAGAATCCATTTGCCGATAGCGTGCCTATATTGCCTTATGAGAAGGATCTTTCCCTCCTTTACCGGAAGGATGACGACTGCTCCCGGGTGCCTTACGATTTCTCTGTATGACTCTGAGCCGTCTGGCGATCTAATGCTCCCAGCGAAGACCTTTATCCTTTTGCCGGAGAAACGAATTTCCAAAGTAGGTCTCACCGAAAGTGATCGTTTTGAGCACTAAAGATAAGAGCTCGCTGCTGCTGTCTAAAAAGCTTTCGCTCATCCTTTTCACAGTTTATATGCTGTTCGGGCTGGCTTATTCCTCTTATAGCTACCAGCTAAGGTATTATGCAGAAAGTAACGGTATAAGGTATTCGCTTCAATCAGAGCTCGAGTCCCTCTCCTACTTGGGCGTCGCATTATTCATACTTTTCATAGGAAGAATTTCTGATTCTGTTGGAAGAGAGAGAGCGGTTTTCGTGACTTCAATCGCCGGCTCCTTATCCCCTCTACTCGCTATCTCAAGCGTTTCTCCCGCGCTCTTTTTCCTTTCCGTCCTTTCGCTTAATGCGGCATTCCTAGGGGGGGCTGTCGCTAGGAATTTGCTAGCTATAGAAGTCGGAGGGTTGAGGACCGGATCAGTAGTCGGCATAGCGATGATGGGGACGGCCTCTGCTATGGTAGTAGGACCAATAGTAGGGGATTTCATCAAAGGTATTTGGGGCTTTTCTGGTGTTTTTTTATTCTCCTCGACTATGTTCACTCTCTCAGCCTTACTTCCCCTTTTTATAAGGACGAGCAGAGGGAAAACTTCAAGCGTGGGACCCGGAATAGTTTCTATTCCAAAAGAGCTGAGGGGGTTTGCGGCCTTTGCTATTTTGGATAGGTTCGCATATTATATATGGGTGCCATTGATATTCGCTCTCACGGCCTCAGAGGGCATCTCGATCGGCAGCTCCGCACTATTGTACTCCATCCAAAATGCGTCTTGGCTTGTTCTGCAATTTCCTTTGGGTATAATTACCGACAAGATAAATCCAAAATTGCTGCTTTCCTTTTCAGAAGTAACTACTTCTTTATCTGCCATTATGCTAGTTTTCGGCCTTTCTGGAACAGGGGGTTTCCAGGCCCTTTCTTTAGCTTTTGCCCTTCTAGGCGTCAATGTTGCCTCGTGGGCACCGAGCTACAATTCCCTGTTCATGAAGAAGACAATGAACGCCGAGAGGGGAAAATATCTAGCAGCTATAAATTTCTATGCGACCCTGGGGGCGATGCTTTCTCCATTTATAGGTGGTCTTTTGAGGAGTACGATCCCCGGTGGATTTGGACATCTCATATTTGCCGCGATCTTGCATGCTGCAAATGCCGTGTTTATTCTCAAGATTAAGTGACCTCTTTCTCCGCCCTGAAAGGCGAGACCTTCGGTTTTAATCATTATTGTATTTATTTCTTTGGTTATAAAGAAATAAAAATATTAAAATATTTTTTATAAAAAAAATTTATATTGGAAATTATATAATATCATAAAAGAGGGTGGGAAATTGTCAAAGGAGGAGATCCCAAAGGAGAAGCTCCTTTGGATGTATGAGACGATGGTGAGGATAAGGAAAAGTGAGGAGGAGGCATCCAAGCATTTCGCCCAGGGAAAAATTCCTGGGTTCGTCCATCTATATATAGGGGAAGAGGCAGTTGCTGTTGGGGCAATGGCAAACCTGAGAGAAGAGGACGTAATAACAAGTACGCACAGAGGCCACGGCCATTTTATAGCTAAAGGAGGAGACCTCAAAGAGCTTTGGGCCGAGCTATATGGAAAGAGGACGGGCACATGCAAGGGAAAAGGCGGGTCTATGCATATAGCGGACCTGAGGAAGGGGGAGCTTGGCGCGAATGGAATTGTGGGCGGGGGAATACCGCATGCAGTCGGAGCTGCCCTCGCATTTAAGCTCTCCAAATCGGATAGAGTCTCGATCGCTTTCTTCGGTGATGGTGCATCTAACCAACAGAACTTCCACGAGGGGCTCAATTTAGCCTCTGTATGGAAGCTACCGGTGATATTTCTTTGTGAAAACAATCAATATCAGATCTCGCTTCCGTATTCAAAGCAGCAGGCTATAAGGAGCGTTGCCGAAAGAGGTTCGGCCTACGGTGTTCCTGGGGTTGAGGTCGATGGACAGGACGTCCTCGCTGTATATGAGGTAGTAAAGGAAGCGGTGGAGAGGGCGAGAAGAGGTGAGGGCCCCACGTTGATAGAGGCCAAGACCTATAGGTATATGGGGCACTTCGAGGGAGACCCACAGGTGTACAGGAAAAAGGAGGAAGTTGAGTGGTGGAGGAAGAACAAGGATCCCATCGAGATTTTCAAGAAGAGGTTGCTAGATATGGGCATAGCTAAAGAGAGCGATTTGAAGAATATTGAGGCTAAAGTTGATGCCGAGGTCAAAGAAGCCGTCAAGTTCGCGGAGGAAAGCCCCTACCCGGACCCCAAGGAACTCTACGATGATGTATTCTCCACCCCAACGAAGGGGGTGCTGGTATGGGAGTGGAACTTTTAGGAGGTGAACCACGATGGGCGAGAGAATGATTACGTTCGCAGAGGCGCTTAATGAAGCCCTCGACCAAATGATGGCGAAGGACGAAAAGGTAATCGTGATGGGTGAAGATGTGGGAGTTTACGGAGGCGTGTTCGGGGTAACCAAGGGCCTCATAGAAAAATACGGCCCCGAGAGGGTGAGGGATACCCCCATAGCCGAAAGCGGCTTCATAGGTGCGGGAATCGGAGCAGCAGCAGTAGGCTATAGGCCTGTGGTTGAGCTGATGTTCATCGATTTCTTAGGAGTTGCGTTCGACCAAATATATAACCAGGCAGCGAAGATGAGGTACATGTTCGGGGGAAGGGCAAAGATACCTTTGGTTCTGAGGACAGTTGCGGGAGCGGGGTTCAGTGCTGCGGCGCAGCACAGTCAGTCCCTCCACTCGATCTTCGTCCATGTTCCGGGCTTGAAGGTCGTTATGCCGTCAACACCGTATGATGCCAAGGGCCTTCTCATATCGAGTATAAAGGACGACGACCCGGTGATATTCATAGAGCACAAAGGGCTATATGGAATAAAGGGTCCAGTCCCAAAGGATGAATACGAGGTACCGCTGGGGGTAGCAGACGTAAAAAGGAAGGGGAAAGACGTTACAATTGTCGCTACGGCGGCTATGGTGCATAAATCGCTGAGGGTTGCGGAGAAGCTTGCAAAGGAGGGGGTAGATATCGAGGTAGTAGACCCTAGGTCTCTCAAACCACTTGACCTGGATACGATACTGGGTTCGATAAAGAAGACGGGGAGGCTTGTGGTAGTTGATGAGGGCTATCCGAGGTGCGGTTTCGCAACAGATATAGCAGCAATAGCAGCGAGTATGGCCTTCAGAAACCTTAAGGCACCAGTAAAGCTTGTGACTCCCCCGGACACGCCTGTACCATTCAGCCCTGCTCTAGAGCCTGAGTGGATACCTAGCGAAAATGACATAGAAAAGGCCGTTAGGAAGACCGTGGAGGATTGATTATTTTGGAGGGAAAGCTCAAGGCAGCTTTCATATTTATAGCTCCAGGGGCCAACAGCAAAAAAGACAGAACGGTGGTCTCCACTCCCTCCGTTGAATTGGAGGTGTACGGCGTAGGTAGCTACGATGAAGCTGCAGAGCTCGCAAGGGGTCTAGTAGAAAGAGGAATTTCTGCGATAGAGCTTTGCGGTGGTTTTGGTATAAGGGGCGTTGCAATGGTTTCCGAGGCCGTTGGCGGTAAAGCGAAGGTAGGGGTCGTTAGGTTCGATGCCCACCCCGCCCTAAATTGGAAGAGCGGGGACGAATTATTTAAATGATTTTTTATGTTCGTTATGCGTCTTAAATGAGAGGTGGTTTGCTTGGTTGAAGTAAACGTTTTAATGCCAAAGTTGGGTCTTACCATGAAGAGCGGCACTATAACTGAATGGTTGAAGAAGGAGGGGGATAAGGTGGAAAAGGACGAGACAATAGCGCTTATCGAGACAGAAAAGATAAGCGGAGAGATAAAGGCTCCCGAAGGTGGGATCTTGAAGAAGATCTTGAAAAAAGCGGGCGAAGAGGCTTCGGTGGGAGAAACCGTTGCGATAATCGAAGGGGAGTGATTTTGCGAATGTCAGGAGAAGAATCTGAGCTAAGATTTTTGCTAGAACAATATGATGTTTCGGAGGAAGAAGTGAAGAATAAGTATGGCAAGTTCGATAGGGAAAGTTTGGAGAAGTACATAGCTGAAACGTTCCTCCCTAAGGTAAAGGAAAAGAGGAGGTTCGTTGGACTCAGAAAAACTATAGCCAATAACCTCTACAGGAGTTACAGTCAAGCTGTCCACGTTACCCTTAACATGGAGGTAATGATGGAGGAGCTGTTGAAGAAAAGGGAGGAAATTAAAGCTGAAGGTAAGGAAGCCCCCTCCTTGACGGTTATGATTGCGAAATGTGTATCCGCGGCGCTTAAAGAATTCCCCTCGTTCAACGCGACGTTCGATGGGAGCGAGATAACTGTATACGAGGACGTGAACATAGCTTTCGCTGTGGATGCTCCCATGGGTTTATTCACTCCTGTTGTAAGGAGAGTTGATAGAAGAGACGTTTTTGAGGTGAGCAAGGAGTTCGAGGAAGTGGCGGAAAGGGCCAGAAAGGGATTACTTAAGGAGAAGGACATCGTCGGAGGGACCTTCACGATAACTAATCTGGGTATGCTCGGAGTGAGCATGTTTAACCCCATCATAAACCCCCCACAGGTTTCCATACTTGGTGTGAACGCTGTTTTTGAAAAGGCTACCAAGGGCGAAGGGGGCAAAGTTGAATGGAAGCGCTACAGTTATCTATCGCTTACCTTCGATCATAGGGTAAACGATGGCGCTCCAGCGGCTAGGTTCCTCGGTAGGATAAAGCATTTTATTGAAAATCCGAGCGAGGTGAGGTGGAGCGGAGAAAGAGTATAAAAGGCTCCTAGTTGAGGTAGGTATCGGAGTAGATCAGCACGGCCAGAACCCGACTAAGGCGGCGGTGAAGGCCGTAAAGGATGCTATATCGAGGGTATGCGTACCATATTTTCTAGAGGGAAATAAAGGGAAAGAGTTCGCGGTTTTAGTTGAAATAGGCGTGCCTCGAAGCGGAGAGGTCGACAAAGAGGAGGTCTCAAAGGCCCTTCCTGGAGGGGAATGCTATAGGGTGTTGAGGATCGACGTTAAAGAAGGGGGTTTAAGTACTAGATGCGTGGGGATAAGAGATCTGGGCGATAGGAGCGATGAGATGATAGTAGCCGTAGCTGCTATTACAATATTCGTGAGGGATGGTTAATGGCAAAGCCCATAGGGCTGATAGCAAACCCTGCCTCTGGAAGGGATATAAGGAGGCTAGTGGCACATGCGAGCGTAGTCGATAATTCTGAGAAGTCCAACATGGTGAAGAGGATAATAGCCACGCTGGACTCGCTGGGAGTAGAGGAAATGCTCGTTATGCCCGAAAGCTTCGGGATAACTGAAAGGGCTCTTTCCCTCCTTCCTCATAAGCCTAAGATGGTAGTGGATTTGCTCGAAATGGACGTGGCCGGGGACTGGACGGACACGTATAGGGCTGCCAAGATGATGGATGGGAAGGTGGGGGCGATCATAAGCATAGGCGGAGATGGCACAAACAGGGTAATAGCTAAGAGCGGAGCTAATGCTCCATTGATGCCCATATCGACGGGGACAAACAACGTTTTCCCTTATATGATTGAGGCCACGATAGCTGCGCTGGCTGCAGGGGCCGTGGCGCTCGGGGCAGCCAGCCCAGAGAAGGTAGCATTCAGGACGAAGCGTGTAGAGATAATGGTTGACGAAAAACTCGCCGATATAGCTTTGATCGAGGCCGGTGCTACATTGCATCAATTCGTGGGCTCTAGGGCTGTGTGGAGGCTAGAGCTAGTGAGAGAGATCGTCGCCGCCGTCTGCGCTCCGTATAATATAGGGCTAAGCTCTATACCGGGGGCGTTCTATGAGATTGGTGAAAAAGATGAGATTGGTGCTTATGCTCTCGTCGGAGATGAGGGGGAAGAGGTTATTTCACCCATAGCTCCTGGATCCCTTAAGGCCTTGAAAATAGAGGCAAAGAAAATATTACGAGAGGGGGAAAGGGTCGAAATTCGGACGGTCCCCTCGGTTATAGCCCTAGATGGGGAGAGGGAGTTCGCAGTGAAAGAGGGGGAGAAGGTTGAAGCTAGGATAACTAGGGAAGGTCCGCTTGTTATAGATTATAAGGAAGCGTTGAGGGAGGGCGCCCGAAACGGATTGTTTCATAGCTAAGCTCCTCTTCTCTACTAAAAAAAGAAATTTCCAGTTGTGAAGCTTTTTTCAAAGTCAAGAGGCATATATTTCTAGGTATAAGTCTATCGCAGAAATCCCCAGGGCTATAACTGGGGGTATCGTTGCTAATGCGGGAGAAAGTAATAGAGCGGAAGGTCCCGGCAAAAGCTGGGATTGCTGAAAGACCAGAACGCCAGCGGACGTCGTTGCGCTGAGGTCCATAGGTATTTCTCCTAGAGCGTAATTCACAAGCACGAGCCTTGAAAGGTACGCTAGGGCAGATGCCGAGGGGAAAGCGAGAGAGAGGGAAAAGGCTGCCCTCAGCATAATGCCTTTATGCGGTCGAGCCACAGATGCGATGAGCGAAATCCCTAAAATCGAAGAAGCAATAGCAATCGCTAGGATTGGGGCTGAGAGGGTCCTCGCCCTTTCCAGAGCGTCGATGGTTATTGGTTTTCCGAAGATTGCCAAACTATAGTGCAAGAGCGATATCTCTCCGCTGATCGGTCCGCTAAGCTTGTAAAGAGGGAGCATCAATGAAAAAATGAGCAATAGCCCGTAGAGCGAAAGAGCCAAACCGGAGATTAACCGCAGGGTCTTCTTGCTTCTATTTTTCAGTGAAGTCTGCCCTCCCAACCCATCTCACCGTCTGGTTCCTATATTCGTAATAGACCTCCACGTAGGCGTAATCATATTTTGCCTGAATGTTTTTGCTTAACTTTCCCATCGGAGGCAAAACCGTGGAGTTAATGATATGTAGAGTTTCTACTAAAAGAGGAGATCCGTAATAGGCTGTTGCATTCCTATAATATACTGTGGAATTTATGATTTGAAGAGGAACGGGGTTTCGGTTCTCTATAACTAGGATCGTGGAATTCTCTATAGATAGGTTCGGGGGCTTCCAGTCTATAGTGAGAGGATAGCTTCCTATCAGGGTGCATTTATCTAATGAGAGGGTAAGATTCAATCTGAAGTATGTTTCACCCGAATCGAACATAGATTGGTATAGCCCCGATGGTATGTTTATGAACATGGTGCTATCGTTATATAAGCTGCCTGTGCATTGATGTGTGATCCCCCCTGCTCCTGCGCTACAGGATTCGATAGACCTAAGCTCCAAATCGTTGAGATTGTACCTTATTATGGCGGTGCTTCTGTCCGGAGAGAGCTCTATGCTCCTGAGAGTTGCTCCCGGGACCTGGATCTCGTGTGTCCTTCCAGGGTATTGGACGATCGCGATTACGAAGGAAAGAACGAGGACTGCGAGGACAAAAAAGTATAGAAGGGATTCGAGCACGAAGGGAGAGAAAAGCGATGATCTGAGGTTTTTAACGTTTAAGTAGGACAGGGCGGAGGCAGCGAATAGCAAAGTTATCCAGAGCGGTGCAGGAACGGAGAATATAACTTTATATTTTACGTCATTGCTGGAAACGGGGGGATCGGGGATCGGGTTGAAGTCCCCCTTCGTTATAACGGTCCCATCGCTCATGTTCAGAACCCTGTGTATTATGCAGTAGTTCGCCGTCCTGCAGTAAATGACTATGTCTCCGGTCTTGTATTTGTCGAGGGAAGTGGACGCCCCGATAACTAGGTCCCCCTGTTTCAGGGAAGGGTACATAGAGTGACCTACAACTATGTTTATGGATATGGGTGAGTAGAGTTCTCTCGCTCCTATTGTGAAGAGGAGGAGTAATGCCAAGATTAATGTGAAGGCGGCTGCCTCCCATTTGTTCATTGGAGCCACCTTTTGTGAAATGATATGTTAACTAGGTGAGCTACCCCGTCCTGAAGGACAAGGCTTCCAGCGTTTAGAGGTGGCTTTACGCCATTCCTCCTCATTTGCTGGTTCGCGGGGCTCACATCTCCGCCATCCCATGCATCTCATTAACGCATGGGCTATTGTCGCCTGTCTCACCTCACCCAACACAGGCTTTAGGGCTCATAGGTCATTGGAACATCCTCTGAGATTTCTAACCCAGTATAGAGTTAAAATCTTTCTTGCCTTTCTTGCCATCCTCGCCGTGAACGGCGAGGCTTTCAGTTATAAAAAACAATTAAAATGTTGGTTTTAAATGCAATCTTGTGTACACCTCAGCTTAAGGCGCTGATTCGGTGTTCTGTGGGCTGTAGATCAGCTGAAGGCTTGCTGTGAAGCCGCTACCGGGAGCTTGATTATATGCATTGGATCCTGCCGAATATATTATTTGTAGATCCACGGAATAATGCGCACCTGCTGGTACCTGATACCAGTTGCTAGTTCCAGTAGACATTAAGTTGATAATAGCTATTTGATTTCCGCTTGAGTCCTTTATTATAAGGTTAGCGCTCTCTAGATTAGTGTCGGTAGCAGCCGAATTTACTCTAAATGCTATATAGTATGCTTTGCTTGTATCCGTGTTGTTAATTACTGTTATATTTTTATAATAAGTTGTTTGATAGGTGGGGTGTACAGTTATTGAAAGGCTGGTATTTGCTTGACTAATCGAAACTGTTATTTGTTGTCCTCTTAAGTCATTCGCATTGGAATTGCTTCCTGATGAGAATATAATAGGAGGTGCCTGTGGCGTCGCTGCTATGCTAACTGGATAGTAGACGAAGACGCTGGCGAAAACGGCAGTCGATGCTATAGAGATAGCTAATAGAAGGAAGATCGGTGCTTTCTTTGCATTTACATCCATTCAAGTTCACCTTTAGGTTACATAAGTTTTTTGTTTTGTATAGATTTATAAGTCGTATGATAGAGATAGGTTTAAAAGGTTATTTGGCAAAAAACCAGTAATTGTTTTACTTTTGTAAAAGAGGATCGCGTGTCTCCAACTCATAGATGTTTCTAATTTTCTCATTACGGCTTTTTCTTTATTGCTAACTTCCTATCTTATATACAGATTCTGAGCACCTCATTATGAAAGACGAAGCTTCAAGCGTTTGGAGAGGCTTTACGCCTATATTCTCATCTCTCGTTTGAGAACTTATAGTTCCCCTATCACTTAGAGCTCATTACCCTGCGGGCTATGTTTATGTTTGCTTAAGATCTCTAACATCCTTACTCATGAAGAGTTTGAAGATAGCTAATTTGTCCAGTACTTTAAAATCCTTTTGTCATCCCGTCGTGAACAGCTAGGCTTTCGATTAAAATAAATTCATTTTCATCGCCTCATCAAAGTCATCCCGGATCTCGCTCGAGGCTTCATGATGAGTATGCTTTTATACAGTTATGAGAAGATTTTGAGAAATCTAAATAATGACTGCTTCTTCTATGTTTCTTGAGCATGCGCTTTCAATGTCGTTATGCTATCTCTTGGGAATTGAAATTGAAGATCTACGTGTGACAACATGTTTATTTTTTCTCATCGTCGCATGAGATGGGGGTGAAATATTTGCCTTCTGAAGATTTAGGCTACATAAAGGAAGCAATTTCCGGCGAGCTCAGGAGGGGGCTTAGGGCCTTTTGCCTGGAGAGGTGGCAGAGCCTCCATGAAAACTACGCTAAGCTTAACATGAGCGAGAGCGGAGTTTCCCCGTTAAAGCTATATGAGCTGGAAGAGCTCGGCTTGAATATAGAAAGCCTTAGAGAGATAGAGATAGGTTATGGTTGGACGAGGGGTTCTCCGGAGCTAAGGGAAAGGATCTCCGAATTATACGGCGGAGAGGTTGAAGAGGAGGAAATCTTGATAACCAATGGGTCGGCGGAGGCAAACCTCGTAGCTGCTTTGACGACGGTTTCCGAGAATTATCTCTATGGGACAGATGTTCCCAACTATATGCAGTTGCCTGGCCTAGCTCCTTTTCTAGGAGGGAAGATGCTTAAATTGATGCGCTCCCACCCTTCCTGGGAGTTCCCGGTTGGAGAGGCTATAAGGTTGATCGAGGAGAAGAGGCCTAAGGCCTTCTTCATGTGCAACCCTAACAACCCGACAACGAAGGTGATGAAGGAAAATGCTCTGGAGGAGCTCGGAGATGCCGCGAGGAGATCTGGCACGATCTTGATCTTCGATGAGGTATACTGGGGCTCAGAGCTTCATGGAGATAGAAAGAGCGCTCTAGAAATTATAGGCAAAGATGTCGCTGTCTCAATATCTGGGCTATCGAAGGTCTATGGCATGCCTGGCCTCAGGATAGGGTGGATCGCTGGGAACAAAGGCTTAGTGAACAAAGCCTGGGCATTCAAGGACTACACGAGCATAGCGCCCTCTGTGCTGAGCGACAAAATAGCCTCCACAGTTTTGAAACCAGATTCCATAAAAAGGCTTAGGGAGAGATCGAGAAGTATCCTCAAAAAGAACAGCGATGCTTTTTCCTCCAAGCTTAGCGATATTCTCGAGATAGTTTCGCCTGAGGCTGGGATGTTCGCCTGGGCAAGGGTTCCTTGGACCAACGACACTTTAGAAATCAGCTGGGAGCTCTTCAAAGATAGGGGAATTTTAGTTAACCCCGGAGAGTGCTTCGATAGCCCAGGCTTCCTAAGGATAGGCCTAGGTCATGACCCCAGCTCCTTTCCAAAGCATGCGGAGGAGCTGCGGATTGCCCTTCAAATGTTAAGAGAGAAATCCGTTTATATTGGAAAATAATAGGTTTTTATGGTAGTTTGAGTTGAGCGAAGGCGAAGAATTCATCGTAGATATATATGGATCTCTGTTCATAACGAGGAAGACTAAAGATGGGGGGCTAGCGTGCCCAGTTTGCGGCCACAGCGAATCCTCCCCTCTCTTCTTCAGCGAGCTGGACCTAATAAGGCACATAGCGAGGCATGAGTCCAAGAAAGGAAAGGAGGGGGAATAAAAGGATGATCCTAGATTTGGGAAGGGTTCCGAGGTCCCAGGAGGAGTTAGCAAGAAAAATAGACCATACCGCACTTAAGCCAGAAGAGGGCGTAAGTGGGCTCATAAAGGCAGCGGAGGAAACAGAAAGCTTTGGTTTTCGGGCGCTCGTTATACCTCCCTGGGCCGTGAAGGAGATCAGCGGTATCACTAAAGCGAAGATAGCGACGGTGATAAGCTTCCCGCTCGGGCATGATCCCATGGAGCTAAAGAAAAAGCAGATCGAGATCGCCGTGAGCGATGGGGCGTTTGAGGTAGATGTTGTCATAAATATAATGGCCGCCCTATCAGGGAGATTAGATTATCTAAGGAAGGAGATATTCGAGCTCACTTCCTTCGCCCATGATCTGGGTGCAGGAATAAAGTTCATAATTGAGACTGGTTCCCTGAATCCAGATTTAATCTCAGAGGTCTCAGCCTTAATTGCCGAGGCCGGTGGGGACTTCGTGAAAACCTCGACAGGTTTCGGGCCTAGAGGAGCCAGCGTAGAGGATGTTGTCATCATAAGGAAGGCGATAGGCGAAGGGCATGGGATAAAGGCTTCTGGGGGCATAAGGACGGGGATACAGGCAGCGCTGCTTTTTGCGGCTGGCGCAGATATTTTGGGGGCGAGCAGCAGTGTGAAGATCTTGAGGGAGTACCCGAAGGCTCTCTCCAGCCTACTCGGGTAATTTTCATGGCGGGATCTACCGCCTGCGAGATTTGCGGCAGGCGTCCGGCAGAGATAACTTGCAAAAAATGCGGCAGGCATGTCTGCAGAGAATGCTTCGATTTTGAGAGGGGGGTCTGCCTAGTGTGCTCTGAAACATTATGCGAAAGATGCGGGAGGAAGCACTCGGTTGAGCGGTGCCAAATATGCGGCAGGAGGATATGCCCGGACTGCCTAGTGAGGATAGACAAGGCGAGAGCGGTATGCATCGATTGCTTCAATAAGCTGGGAATGCAGGGAGCTGTTGAGGTAATAAGAAAGAGGTCGAATGAGGAGAAAAGGGTCTTGGCAAGTCGCTTGAGCTTTTGATTTTTCCAGAATGTTAGATCTCTTCTGTGCGGAAGATCTTGTTTGCATTGTTTAGAATTTACAACTCAAGGTCTTGCTATTTAGGGCGAGGAGAAGTTCAGAGGCAATATATACGGGATCGATATTTTCCGTGTCACCGATGTAATCTACCGGGTGTTTTATACATTGACCTTGCAGATAGAAGACCTCTATGCAGAAATAGGAGGGAAGGCTGTACTCAGGGGAGTTAACATTGAGTTGAAGAGGGGGGAAGTGTTAGCTCTTATGGGCCCAAACGGGAGCGGAAAGACCACGTTAGCAAACGCGGTGGCCGGAAGTCCTTCCGTAATCGTAAAGAGAGGGAAGATAGTCGTCGATGGTGAGGATATAACGGGGCTACCACCAGAGGAGAGATCCTTACATGGGGTCCTTCTTCTATTTCAGCAGCCCCCGGAAATACCTGGGGTTAAGCTCAGCACGCTTATGATAGCTGCTTACAATAAGAGGAGGGGATCCTATGCTGATCTCTTGAAAGCAACGGATCCTTCACTATTTTCGAAGATGAGATCTTCCTTGTATGCTGCTGGGCTAAACGAGGACTTTCTCTTCAGAGACCTAAATGTCGGGTTCAGTGGAGGAGAGAGAAAGAGGCTAGAGCTAGCCCAGGCTATGATCCTCGGCTCCAAATATTTGCTTATGGATGAACCAGACAGTGGCCTAGATGTTGAGGGCTTGAAGGCCGTAGGAAGCTTCATCGAGGACGCTAGAAAGGAGGGGAGGGGGGTTCTCCTAATAACGCACTATACCAGGCTTTTCTCGGCGGTGAGACCAGACAGGATCGCCATTTTATTCGGAGGGAAAGTGGTTGTAGAGGGGGGCTTGGAAGTCGCTGAGAGAGTGGAGAAAGAAGGCTACTCTTGGTTGGAGGGACAGGAGGCGAAGAGAGTTGAAGGTTGAAGGCAAAGCGGAGTTGCTTGATACCATTTCCTCTTCTAGTGAAGCAGCTGCTTTCTCGCCGAGATATGAAAAGGCTATAGAGATAAGAGGGAAAGTTGATAGGTCGCTGGTAGAGGAGATCAGCAGGGAAAAGAGGGAGCCGGAGTGGATGCTCAGACTGAGGCTAAAGGCCTTAGAATCTTATAATAAGCTACCAGCTCCCAACTGGCTTAGCGGAGTAGACGAGCTTGACTTGGATGAGCTTATCCACTATTTAAAGCCAGATGCCGCTCTAGCTAGGAGTTGGGATGATATACCAGAGGACATTAGAAGGGTCTACGAGAGCCTTAAGCTACCTGAAGCTGAAAAGAGAGCGCTGGCCGGTATTAGCTTCCAGTTCGAGAGCGAGACCGTATATTTAGGAGTTAAGAGGATGCTTGAGGAGAAGAAGGTAATAATGGTCCCAATGGAAGAAGCCGTTATTCGCTATCCAGATATGGTCAAGCAATATTTTTCGAAGGTTTTCCCATACGCGGAGCATAAATTCGCTGCTCTCCACACGGCCCTTTGGAGCGGTGGTGTATTTGTATACGTGCCTAAAGGAGTGAGGATCCCTCAGCCTATCGAGGCGTTCTTTTTCATGGCAAGCGCCCTCGAAGGGCAGTTCGAGCACACTTTATTGATAGCGGACGAGGGCAGCGAACTGCAGTTCATAGAGGGTTGTTCGGCCCCCATGTACAAGAGATATAGCTTCCATGACGGCATGGTAGAGATATACGCTCATAAGGGAAGCAAGGTGAAGTTCGTGACTCTGCAGAATTGGAGCGGTAATGTGATAAACTTCAATAATAAGCGGGCGGTTGCCGAGGGGGGTGCTTCTGTAGAATGGCTGGAGGGGAGCGTTGGAAGCAAAGTAACGTATGTTTATCCCAGCACTATATTGAAAGGAAATGACTCGAGCACTTCAATTTATACGATAACGATATCCAATGGGAAGAAGCTTAAGGACACGGGGGCTAAGGTCATAGCTATAGGCAAGAACGCTAGAGCGAAATTGGTCAGTAAGAGCATAAGCGCCAACGGCGGGAAGAATGTCTACAGGGGATTAGTAAGGATAAACAAGGGAGCGATGAACGCGGTTGTAGCGAGCAGCTGTGATAGCCTGATACTAGATGGGAGCAGCTCTTCTTATACATATCCTCATAATCAGGTGGAGGAAGATACGGCTTCGATAACTCACGAGGCAAGAACAGGGAGAATCAGCGAGGAGCAGCTCTTCTATATGAGATCGAGGGGACTGAGCGAGGGAGAGGCGAAGAGCCTCATGGTTTTGGGATTCATGGAGGATGTTTTAATAGATATTCCGTTTGAGATGGCCTCTGTGTTGAACTCAGTCGTTCAGTTGGAGTTCTCCAAGCTAGGGGGGATGGGATAATGCTAGAAGGGTCGGCTGACATAAAGGATGTCCCATACCAAAGGGTTAGGGACAGTCCTACTTTGAAGTTCTATAGCAGTTGGGAGAAATACGAAAGTGGTATGGGGGAACCAGTAGGCATCGCAAATCCCATTATAAATGAGAGGACGCTGCGTGGGGCAGAGCTAGTCGAGCTGCGCCCCGATGGAAGCTATAGGGGATCCTTAGAGGAGGAAAGCCCTAGCGCGGATCTTTTCTCCGTCACCGAAGGTAGGATCTTGGCTAAGCATCTGATGTCGCTTAAGAGTTCTCTCAAGTTGAAAGTTAACGACGGAGAGAACAGGAGGGTCGAGATAATATATCTGGCTCCTGAGGCTGGAAGCTCTCATCATCATATAAGGATCGATGTTGGGCGTGGGTCTAGCGCCGAAATAGCGCTCATATCGTCTGCCAGATCCTCCGCGGGCGTCCCCATAACGACGATGGAAGCTTTCGTCGGTGAAGGCTCGAAGTTAAGGATATGGAGAGTAAGCGTATTTGAGCGGGAGGGTTTGCCCATATCTTGGTTGAGGGTCTCGGGCAGAGGAGCAAGCGAAGTAGAGGTGAGAAACGTTCTATTGGGGGGAGGCGCGAGCTTCGCCTCGGATGAGATCTCTCTCATCGGATCCAAAAGTGCGGCAAAGATGAATTCGTTTCTGATGGCAATGGAAGGAGAGAAGGTTGACCATTTGACGAACATCTCAAATAACTCCCCAGGAAGCAATGCATCGATATTCGTTAACGGGTTTAATTTCGGAGGAGTTTTAGTGCACAGGGGAAAGCTGAAAGTGACGAGGGAAGCTTTAGAGAGTGAAAATAAGCTCAGCAGTATATTTTACAGAATCGGAAGCGGTTCCAAGACATATTCTGTTCCCTCTCTGGAAGTTGAAGGGGACTTCGCTGTTAGCGCTTCGCATGAGACCTCGGTTTCTCCTTTGCCAGAGATTGTGCTATTCTATATGAAGTCAAGAGGGCTGAATGAGCGAGAATCGTTGGAGGTCATGGTGAGAAGCTCGCTTTCAAAGGTTCTCGAAGGAATGGACGGAGATGCTATTGAGAAGGTGATCAGTGAGATACTGTTGCGGGCTCCTTCAGGGATCTCCCCTTAAAAACTATAATCTCTTCGGGGCTTGCCTGAAGGATCTCTGAGCAGATCTCTGAAGCCTCGCCTTCGCTTGAGAGGAATAGCGTTCTGTAATAGGATAAGCAGGACTCGTAGCATTCCTCTCTGGTGTAAACTCTAGTCAAGACGATCGCCGAATATATTATTGCGGATTATATTTAAAAGTGTTTGCGCTAATAAAAATGGTTTTTTTTCGATTTTTGACGAAATCATTCTATTGTGAGTATCCCGTTATCCAACGTCGCATGAGCGCCTCTAGGAAAAGAAAGCTCTAACTTGCTCAAACAACCTTCTCCTCCTATTTTAACGGAGAGGCAGTTTTTAGTTATTTCTCCCTCCACCGTGGCCTTCTTCATCCGTATAACCACAGCCTCAATTTCTGAGGAGCTCCCATCAGATAGGAAAAGCCTTACTTTGAAAGGATCTCTTATGTTTGAGGGTGGCTCGACCCTCAGAGCTGACACGAAGTACTCCTTTGGTTCCTCTATATTGTATACGAACCTTATTAGACTCATGCATAACACCTTTATGTCAATTGCATGATTTTCTGTGGGAATATAAAAACATTTTTATAATTGCTCGCAGCGATATGGTACAAGCGTTTGCTTTAAAAGCAAGTCTTTCAGTAAAAATCATTTGGTGACGAGTTTTGTCAGACAAGAAGAAAGTCACGGTTAGTGTAATAAAGGCAGATGTTGGTGGTTTAGCAGGCCACCACGTAGTGCACCCAGACCTTTTGGCCACCGCCACGAGAGTTTTAGGTGAAGCGAAGAGCAGAGGGTTAATTGAAGACTTTTATGTCACTAACGTTGGAGATGATTTGGAACTCATAATGACTCACTTCAAAGGGGTAGATAGCAAAGATGTTCATGAGTTAGCGTGGGAAGCTTTTAAGGAAGCTACGAAGGTCGCCAAGAAGCTTGGGCTATATGGCGCTGGGCAGGATCTTCTATCGGACTCCTTCTCTGGCAACGTGAGGGGTCTTGGCCCTGGCGTTGCAGAGATGGAGTTCGAGGAAAGACCTAGCGAGCCCATCGTTGTGTTCATGGCGGACAAGACGGAACCGGGAGCATTCAATTTGCCCTTCTATAGAATATTCGCTGATCCCTTCAACACGGCTGGGCTAGTCATAGATCCGAAGCTGCACTCTGGATTCAAATTCGAGATTTGGGACCTAATAGAGCACAAGGTATATTTCCTCAACGCTCCGGAGGAATCATACGACATTCTCGCGTTAATAGGGACGACAGGAAGGTATACGATAAAGAGGGTCTTCAGAAAGTCCGATGGAGAGATAGCTGCCGCTGTGAGCAGTGAGAGGCTGAACCTCATAGCCGGAAAATATGTGGGCAAGGACGACCCTGTTGCTATTGCTAGGGCGCAGAGCGGTTTCCCCGCATTAGGAGAAGTGCTGGAGCCGTTCTCCTTCCCTCACCTCGTTGCGGGTTGGATGAGGGGGAGCCATGTTGGACCTCTAATGCCTGTTGCGCAGAGGGATGCCAGATGCACGAGGTTCGATGGTCCGCCTAGAATAATAGCCCTCGGCTTCAATGTAAAGGATGGAAAGCTCATAGGGCCAACTGATCTATTCGACGATCCGGCCTTCGATGAGACCAGGAGAACCGCGCAAGTAATAGCAGACTATATGAGGAGGCATGGCCCCTTCATGCCACATAGGCTGGGTCCCGAAGAAATGGAATACACCACATTACCGCAGGTGCTGAAGAAGTTAGAAGAGAAAAAGGCTTAAAGCCTTCGAGTTAGACCCCCGGCCAACTCTGCTATTATTTTTTCTGGTTCATTGGAGCGCATAACTGCGCTTGCAACTAAGACCCCGGAGGCTCCTAGCTCCACCGCCTTTTCAACGTCTTCCCTAGTAGAGACCCCAGCGCCTACTAATATAGGTAGGGCCTTGGTTCCCGTTTTATTTATCAAGTCGATCGATGTCCTTATTACCTCCGGCCTGGCCTTTGAAACGCTTATACCTGTCCCGATGAGCTCAGGGGGCTCCACCGCTATCATGTCTGGAGAAAGGATAGATACAGCAGCGGCTGTCTTGGGGGAGGAGGCGCATGCTATTGAGTACAAACCAATTTCCCTGAGCCTATCTACAGCAGTTTCTATGTCAGAAAGGATCATCCTATTCTCGCTATGATTCAGCAGCGATCCCTTACCGCCCGCGGCCTTTACCATTTGAGGCGTAACATAGCCTGTGCCGGCACCTTCAGTTATCGGATCAACATGCTGGGATATAACTTCGAGCTCAATGGAACTCGATATTGATCTAATCTCCGTCGGTGGTACAGCCAATATAATTCTCGTCCCCGTTTCCGCAGCTATTCTTTCAGCCGCCTTGGCTATCTCGAGCGCTTTTTTCCCATAGCTTGAAGGATAAGATTTGTAGTTTATCACGAGAATTCTCTCTTTCATAATAAAGATCACCGCTCAGGAGTTTTATGAGCTGCTCGTCCTAAAATGGTTTCAGGACTTATTACACATGAAGGTCGCATTTTAAGCTGACCTCCCATCCGCCCTAAAGGCGAGGCTTTCTGCTGTAAGGGGGGTTTTCGTAGTTTCTCTCTTTGTCTGCTCTCTTAGAATAAGCTTCAAGATTTACGTGCTTCATAGCAAACGAAGGAGCCGTTTTCTCCTTCAGAGGGTTCTTCCACATAAGCTTTTTCCCATGGATGGAAGTGAAGGACGCTCGCCGCCCTCTCGACTTTGAAGCCCGATCCTCCCAACATATCCTTTAGCTGCTTCTTTGTATAGAATATGGCATCCCTGTAAAATATGCTCTCTCCTTTTCTTTTCCTCTCCTCATAGAACTCTCCCCATTCCGAATCTCTTGGGACAACGCAGATAACTAGCCTTCCTCCCTTCTTCAGCACGCGCGCGGCTTCATTCAGGGACTCGATTGGATCGGTCACGAAACAGATGGTCACGACCATATACGATGTTAAAAAGCTACCATCTCTGAACGGAAGATGCTCAGCTACTCCTCTCACAGCTTCAATTCCTCTAGATGCGGCGATCGATAGTTCTTGGAGGGAGGGATCTACTCCTACCTCTATTCTTAGGGGCGCAGCGAACCTTCCTGTGCCAACTCCAATTTCTAGGCAGGGGCTCTCGCATGGAAACTGTTTGATGAGAATCAATTCGTTCTCATAAATTATATCGTGTTTATCGAACCAGGAGTCATACTCCTTCGCTCTCTCATCGAACACCTTGAATGTTACCCTATCCTCCCCGGCGCACAAAGAAGGGCACCTTTGTATTAATTTAGCTTTATAGATATATAAGGTATATTTATCTCAGGGCATACATGTTGAAGTTTCTATTTTTGAGAATGAAGAGAAAGCTAAGTTTACAATTGAGGACCTAGTTTTTGAGTTGGGTGGTTCGTTTTTGCTCTCAGACCTTCACTATCTTTTATTGCATTTTAATTAGAAAATGAAAGACTGCAGAATGCGGTGTTCAGTGATGTTTTTTATTTGATCTCAGCAACAAACGACGAGCTTTCAATTAGATTTAAGGAAGGAATTTAGGATCTTCCATGCCGTCTCCTCTGTGACAATTATGGGAGATTTTCTCGGTACCCCGAAAGCCTTAGCTATTACTGGACACTTGGCTCTCAAAAGGAATATCACTTTTCCCGCGAGCCACCTACCCGCGTCTACGTAGCCTTCTAGGTTCGCTATCCCTTTAGATATGATGATATCCGATCTTAGAAGCGCTTCCTCCGCCTTCCATCCTATTCTTTTTTTATATAATGGAGAATTATTTCCCCTCGTTGGTATCAGTTCCTCCTCACCGAAGCCAAACTTTAAAAAGTCCTTGTACGTAGCATCTATCTCGTATGGCTCTTCTCTTAGGATCGCCTTGACCTTATATCCCATTGATCGCATTTTTCTGATTATATAAGCATCTATAACAGCTTCTCCTGAGTTGTCTGGAACATATGTTATCGTTTCAACCTCTTCCCAATTTATTAGAGTCGCTTCGTCTATAGCTGGCGCATCAAACAGGATGTTCGGAGAAAGGGAATAGGTTTCGAATTTATAGCCGAATACGCTTGTATCGAATGCGTTGGCTGCTGCCCCCAGCCTGAGGAGATCCTTTTCTGTTTGAGGATTGAGCTCTATCTCGCTTAAGAGCTTCGCTGCGAGTGTGTTGAGTTTCTCCTTTTGCTCGTAATAGGGATCTTCCTTTCCGATTATTTCTGAAATGATTTTGAAGCTTTCTGAAAAGGCCTCTGTCCGGGGCTTTTGTATTAGCTCCGCTATCGCTCTCAATGAAAAGGGGTAATGTTCAATCTTACCGCCGAACTTCATCAAGTCCTCCGATCTGCCGTTGATTAGGCATAGCACACATTCGATAGGTCTATTCAAGCTTTTTCCTCCCCACGATCTCCGCCATTTCCTTAACGAGCTTCTCTACGTGACTTTCGTTTACATATCCCATTATGCCTATCCTGAGGATTTTGTCCTTGAGATCTCCCATGCCTGATGCTATATAGATCTCCTTTTTTCTGAGAGCCTTGACTATTTCCATTGCACTGAATCCGTTCGGTGGAACTAGCGCCGCGACCGCGTGCGCCCTGTTGGTTTCTTCCGCTAGTGGGGAGAAACCAATATCTTCAGTCATATTATATAGGAGCTCGCTCAGCCTCTTCGTCCGTCTCCACCTCTCCTCTATCCCCTCCTCTCTTAACAGCTTCAATGCCTCCGCCAAACCATACATTAAGTTGACTGCAGGGGTGAAGGGGGTTTCTCTTTTCTCCAAGAACCTAAGGCTTTTACAGAGATCTAGATAAGATGGTTTTCCTGTTGTTTCGCAAACCCTCTTTACAGCTTCTTCAGAGAGGGCAACGAACGAGAGGCCTGGAGGGGCGCCTAAACCTTTCTGTGAGCAACTGGCTATAGCATTGATGCTCCATTTATTCATATATAGCTCCTCTAAGCCCAAGGATGAGACGGCGTCAAGAAGGAGCTTTGCCCCGAATTCCTCTGCCAACTTGGATATGTCTTTCAATTTGTTTATCATAGTCCCCGTGCTTGTCTCAACGTGTACTGTTGCTATATATTTCGGCTTTATCTTCTTAGCAATCGTTTCAATTTCACCTGCTTCTGGCGTTCTTCCCGGTGGCGCTTTAATGGTAAAGACGTTGGCTCCTCTGCTCTCTAGTGATTCCCTGAGTCGCTTTCCAAACTCTCCAAATTCCAGCGCCAATACACTATCTCCGGGGTTCACTAGGCTATAGACCATAGATTCTACAGCCAGAGTTCCTGAGCCGGTCAGCAACGCTATTTTAGCTTTGCTTTCCGCTCCAATAGCCCAGCTCAGATCGTTAACTATCTCCATTAAAAGTTCTGAGAATTTCTCCGATCTGTGGGATATCACTTGTTCTGACATCGCCCTGAGCACTCTAGGGTGAAGCTCTACGGGACCTGGAACGAGTATCATTTACATATCTCCTCCGAGCAATTTGTCTATTTTCTCCGCGATTTCCGCGGCTATCCTCCTTTGCGCTTCAATTGTTTGGCTTCCTATATGAGGAGTAGCGATGACCTTTGGGTGCATTAATAGCTTTTTCTCCAACTCACCGGGAGGCTCGTTTTCCAATACATCTATTGCCACCCCAGCCAACTTTCCTTCGTTAAGAGCTTCAAGAAGGGCTTCCTGATCGATGATCGATCCCCTCGATGTGTTAATTAAAAAGGAGTTCTGCTTCATGAGAGAGAGTTCCCTCCTTCCTATGAGCTTCCTCGTGCTCTCCGTGAGGGGTAAGTGGAGCGTCACGAAGTCTGAGCTTTTCAGAAGCTCTTCCATCGTTTCTACTGCTTTGGCGTAGCTTTCACCGATAATTTGATCCTTCCTAATATCATAGGCCAACACATTCATTCCCAAAATGTAGGAGAGCCTGCCTACTTCCCTACCGATCCTCCCGAATCCTATGATGCCTAGAGTCTTTCCTCTTAGCTCTATTCCCTCTATTTTCTCCCATTTGCCCTCTTTAGTTAATTGGAATGCTATGTGCAGCTTCCTCGCGAGCGCCAACATCAATGCTATTGTCAATTCAGCAACGGAAGGGGCAGGGGCTTCAGGGGTTGTCAATATTTTTATGCTTCTTCTCTCCGCTTCCTTAACATCTATATTGTCTAGCCCGATACCAGCTCTCGCTATTATTTTAAGGTTATTTCCTCTTTTGATGACCTCCGCGTCGACCTTCGTCCTGCTTCTGACAACAATGCCATCGAATTTGCCTATCTTTTCAAGAAGTTCTTCCCGAGTTATCCCGGGATAGTAATGCACTTCGAAGTTCCTCTTTGAGAGCTCTTCCAAAAGAAATTTGTCTACTCTATCTGCTATGAGGACCTTTCTTCGGCTTTCAGGAGCCGTTTCTTTAAAATTATTATGTTCGACAAAAAGGCATCCCCTCGATGGTTTCAATAATGAGCCTTGTTATATTTAAAAGGTTTTCGCCTATAGGGCGCTCGAGGCTAAGAAGTTGTTGTCGTGTTTGTTTGGGTCGGTGGGTGGTAGTAATTGTATAGAACTTCCGTTATCGTTTGGTTCAGTGATTGTGATGAGAATGTACCGTTGGATTCAACCGGAGGGAAGTTGAAATAGATGAAGGTACCGTTGCTTATTAAAACGATGTATGGCGTCCCGAAGTATTGACCTAGAGATTGTTCAAAAGCATTGAATGTAGCCCTCGCTGAAGGATCCTGGCAATTAGATGAAAAGTACGTGCACACTATCTCGACGGGGGTTATGTTGAATGAAGATTTTGGCATATAGTTTTTGAAGTAATCACTCCAAGCCGCATCAAATTGTTGACATGCCGGGCAGTTTAGGTTCCTAAAATATATTAAATATGTACCCTTGTCCTTTGGCAGCCAAAGCGTCCCATTTGTATTGATCTTCTTCCAATTCCCATTGTTATATACGTAGATTCCTTCTACGTTTACGACGGGGTTCGTTCCTATTCCAGTAATTAGAGGGATAACGACTGATAGGATCATTATGGCTATGAGTAATACGCCCGCTGATATAACAGCTATTTGCTTGGCATTTGGCACGATGCATCGCTCTCTTTCGCTCTTCAACTGCTTGTATTTGGAGGTTTTTAACTTTGCGGGTTAGAGAGAAGAACGCTTCTTGTGTTTTTCATCGATTAGTCTTAAGATCTTTAAGCGAAGCTGATTTTCTTCGTTTTAAAGAAGCAGGTTTTTCATCTTGTTTTTGTTTCGATCCTCGTTCTGATCTCCTTTTGGGGCTAAGCTTTCGATTATAACAAATATCCCAAACAACTTTAAACTTGCAAAACTCAATTATTCGATGATTACGGTGGTTATGTTGAAAGTTAAGCTTATTGCTTGGACGGGTGGATCTCTCAGGGATCCAAGGAGGCTTATAGTTCTTGCTGTAAAGACTTCTGCAGGGAAGCTTGGACTGAAGGACGCTGAGCACTATCTTTGGGAATATAAGGAAGAGGGGGTGGAGAAATTCTTAGCGGAATCTTATAAATATCCAACGGTACTTGAGCATGTGAGCTTCACCTTTTTAATTGAGGATATTTCCAGAGTTACTTCGCATCAGTTGGTGAGGCACAGGCTAGCTTCCTATACACAGGAGAGCCAGAGATATTCTTCTATTGAGGAGGATTTCGTTGTTCCTCCTTCTATTGAAAAGGCCGGTTTCGCAGAGAAGTTCAGATCATTTATGGAAGAGGCTTATAGATTATATGATGAGATGGTAAAGGCGGGAGTTCCTCAGGAGGACGCAAGGTACATAATACCACAGGCTGTTAAGACGAGGATGTTGATGACCGTAAACTTGAGAGAGCTGATACATATTGCTTGCCTGAGGCTTTCCACCCACGCGCAATGGGAGATAAGGGGGCTAGCCTCTATGATGGTGGAGGAGGCCAGGAAGGTAGTCCCTGAGATACCATATCTTATAGAAAAGATCTGCCGGAGAGAATAAGATCGTTCGTAAGGTGTTTGGCTTTGAAAGAGAAGGGCAGGGTTGAAATTTGGGGTAAAATAGCGTATCTTAAAACCGAGGGAGGGAAGGAAGCGCTCATCCCTTTAAATGACCTCTGCTCCGTAGTGGAGAGGTTTGAAATCGAGCTGGAGAACTACAAATGTTAGAAGCGGGGGACGTCGACCAGCTTCTCCGCTTCGTTCTTGGTCTTCTCGAGCTTCCTTTGATGCTCTTCCAGCCATTTGATCATTTTTTCAACTGCCATTTTTTTATCCTCCCCACAGAGCAACTTCCCCTGCCTGCACCTTGTATATATATCAAGGAGGTCGGCGTCGTTTGACAATAGATGGTAAAGATACATTTCATATATTGAGCATTTTTCAGGTTCTCCTCCCAATCTCCTCTGCTCCTCTACCGTTGCTCTCCCGCCTGTAATCGCCTTCATGAGCTTCGATGCTGAAACTTCGAGTGGATCTGAAAGAAATATTGCTGATTCGGGTCTGCTGCTACTCATCTTACCCCCATCCAGCCCGGTCATGAACCTGTGATAAGTGCTCGCGGGTCTTCTCAAATCTAGCTCTCCAGAGAATCTGTCTGCTATATCTCTCGTAAATCTAAGATGGGGATCCTGGTCTGCGCCTACCGGGACAAAGACGTGTTTATAACCACCATATTCTTCTAGCATTGGGTGCAGTATGTCTGCAGCCTGATGCAACACAGCTATTACCTTCGCGGGGGATATTTCGCCATATATCGCTGAGAATTCTGCAGCGGTTACCTTTTGGCTGAACATGCCTACGAGCCTGTAATAAGGAGCCTCCATGTTGCTTTGGAAATATATCCTCAGGTTCTTTTTCTGCAGGCCAAGGGCAAGGGCATTTGCTATGTATTCTTCAAGAGCTATTCTAATGAGCTCCTTTCTCTCCATCCTCCTCACAGCATAAGCTTCGATGTCCGCAATAGCTAATATTATGTCGACTCCAATGCTTTGATAGTATATTATCTGGTCCATGAGCATTTTATGGCCGAAATGTAGCTTACCGCTCGGCATGAATCCTGTGAGGAGCGCGACCTTTTCTCCCCTTTCCAGCGCATTGAGGATCTGGTCGAAGTCCCTATGACCGAATATTACTCCTCTGCGCATGAGATGGTTTGGATTCTTTATTTTAGGTAGAAGTTCCTTGAAGGGTCTAATGCCAAACAGAGAGAACAGTTTTTCATAGTCGGCTATCTGTGAATATCCCCAAGGATCGAGTTTTATTTCTCCTCCATTGCTATTCAATTTTAGCACCTTTGTTGCGTGTTTTTTTCTTCTTCTCGCATAAATATTTGAATTTTGAAAATTGATTGAATTTCAAGTTTTTGCATTTTTGTGTTGCTTATTTTAAAAATAGAACGTTTAATGGATTGCTTTGTCCTTTTGGGAGTATGTTTTTTATGATGGAGAATCCATTATGCTGAAGTTCTGTCAGTGAATTTGTTTTTTGTGAATGTCGATAAAAAAAGTCTATCACCCAAAGCGTTCCTAGATTTTTTTGTAGTCGCCAACTTTTTTAGTTATAACATGAACGGTGTTAGATAGATTTTATTAAAAAAAGTCTACCTAACACTAGTTCAATTAAAGGCACTTCTCATCATTTCAAAAGAGCCTCAAATCCTCTTGCTTCCTCTAAAAGCTTCTCAGTTTTCTTCGTCAAAGCTTCTATATCCTCTATGTTTTTCGCTAATTTTTTAATGGCTTTCTTGCTCTGTTTTATCTTTTTTAATTTGCCTTTGGAGTTTCCTCCATAAATTGAACGATAAGGATCTTTGCATTTTATGTAGTAATAGAAGTACTTCTTACCTGCTTTATTTTTCACCCAAGTTTTTTCCTCTTCACATTTGTCCCATTCCTTTAACTTCTCTATGAACGGCTTCAATTTTGTGGTCTGGATTTTCAAATCCTCTAGCATTTTTTCCATTTCTTGGAGCTTTTTCCCCATGCTAGCTATAGTATTTGCTATTTCTATTGCCCCTACGTTCTCTAACTCTTCCTTAAGGTCTTTTCTCTCTTCCTCTATTCGGGACATTTTTTGTCGCTTCCTTGGTTTCTACGGTGTTAGGTAGATTTTTATTTTATTTTCTACCTAACACTCATGAAGATATGTGATTTTCGCTCAATTTTGAAAAAAGATGTTTTATTCGACTACCTCGAATCTATATAGATGCCGAGCGGCGGGTTCACCTGATGTGAGTCTAGAATATATTTGTAGTTGCTAACAGCAACGTAAATTTCTTCATAGGTGTTGTAGTCATAAGGTATAGATGGATCATCTCCATTATTTTGAATAAAAATAGCAATATTCGATCCATATGAAGATAGAGAAACGCCGATTGTTTCGGTAAACATTACAACAACTTCGCACGCTGTTCCCCCGATCCCTCCTGTAGCCGCACCAATAGCTAAGCATGCTCCGCTTGCCAGAAGAGAGCCTATCGGTAATCCTATCTCGAAATCAGAGCCGTATGCATTGAATAGTTTAGATTGAGTAATCCCTTCGTTTGGAGCTAAATTTGTTACGAAGTTTAGGCTAGTGCCATTGAACAGCATATTCATTATGGTCTGTGGCGGGGCATCATAGGATATACCTCCTTGGATGTCGCTTCCAGAAACATATACGTCTGAAACGATCCCCTGAACTTCGTCTCCCATATAGCCTAGCCACATATCATATACCTTGTAAAAGCTGAGCACTGGTCTGGCCCAAATCCATACCCAATTAACTTGCTGTGGAGGAATTAAGCCTAATTCTATGAAGTTGTAAGTATTTCCTCCCCATATATAGCTAGAGCCCATATAGAAGTTGACGTCCGGCAACTGCCCATTCTTTATGCTGTCCAGTATATTTCCCGTAGTGCTAAATGTGGGATATGTGGCTATTGAATTACGATTTTTTGTTGAAAGATCTTGAAAAGCTAAAAACATCGTTTCTGTACTACTATATGCATTTGAATTGTTGAGTATTAGGACAGGGACCTTCATGTATAGCTTACCATTAACATTCATGAAGTAATCGCTCGGCAGATAGCTAGTCAGGTTCTCCGGAGTGATCTGAGCCACTAGGACCTCTATCCTAGATGGGCCAGCGATATCAATTCCTATCTGCTTCTCTTCTGCTTTACTAGAAAGCATCACGCTCTTTGAATAGCTTGTG